>Ga0123352_10014877_pt1 | contig 12393 bp, 6 predicted proteins | sample TergutLab28metaG_FD_89700 | JGI IMG/M metagenome (GOLD analysis project Ga0123352, IMG submission 89700) | Labiotermes labralis P1 segment gut microbial communities from Petit-Saut dam, French Guiana - Lab288 P1 | ecosystem: Host-associated > Arthropoda: Insects > Digestive system > Gut ... | reverse complement strand
TCCCCTTGTGGATAAATAGGAAAAAACATTAAATTTTGGGGCCTTTTGTGGGGGCCATGTGGGGTGTTGGTTTTATTTAAAGGGTAGTTTAAAAAGGGGGGGGGGGGGTTTTTTTGGGGTTTGGGGGGGTGGGGGGGGGGGGGGGGGAGGCTGCAGGTAAAGTGTTAACCCTTGGATTATTGACTGCGTACGAAATTCATCCAGGCTTTGTCTTTTCTTCAACACTTCTCAATGGTATACAGTAATAGGCTTACCGATTTTTCCATTTCTTCTTTTGAAGTCCCCTTGACATAATCAAATGATCATTATGCAGCAAGTTGTCCTTTAAGCATGTAATATTTCTTAAAATCTGACTGGACCATTTTGTACCCCATGTTATTTCTATCTGTCTAAGCACGTAGGACAGAAAAATGCTGTAAATGTTACCAGTGTTTTAAATTGGTATACCAAAACCTCTCTAAAAAGGCAATTCAAATAGTGTGCAACAAATCAAGGAAAAATCGAAATAAAGACAGTGCCACTGTTTCACACTTTCAACAGTAAAATATTGTGCGTAAAGAAAGATAGGTCAGAGATGAACAGTTGGGAGCCCAAGTGCACAGTGTCTAAACATGGTCCCGTATTGCGTCATCGTAACTGCTGGAGGGTTGTGACAAAGGTTTCACACCGGAAAAAATTTTGTGAGGGTTTTATGCAGTGTTCGTCTTAAAATGAAATCGAACACAGTGACCTTCTAGGACCGGACTGATCTTCATCCCCACTCTATTATCTGATAATCCACACAAAACGTACAGTTCGTATGAGCGTTTGCAAAATTGCGAAAAGCGACTATTAGCTTCGTCATGTCTGTCCGTCTATCGTCCGTCCGCACGGAACAACTCGGCTCGCACCGGATGGATTTTCATAAAATTTTTGTATTTTCGAAAAGCTGTCGAGAAAATTAAAGTTTCCATTAAAACCTAACAAGAATAGGAGTAATTACCTGTGTACATTTTGTATCATATTAAGCTCACTGTCTCATATTGCTCACTGTCTTAGAATGAGAAATGTTTCAGGCAGAAGTACAGAGAATCAAAACACACATCTTATGCTCAGTAACTTTTTCCAAAATCGTGCCGTTTGTGAGATAATGTGGAAAAATATTACAGAACCATACAGGTCATGAAAGACAATATGGCGCATGCGCAACGCATGCTGGATAACTAAGGCTTCAAGTAAAAACGCAGAATATGTAATACTTGCTGCTTTTTCACTGCGAAAATGGTGGCACTAAAGAGCCTCAATGTTACGTTGTACGCACATTGCCTGTCTTGCTAATTTTCTTTAGAACACAGGCAATGTAAACAGTGCTGATGAAAACTGATTCCAAATAATACCTGTTCATCTGATGTTTATTGGACCGTGCATCATTGTGATAACTGAAGAATAAAAAACCAACTAGATGTCACTTATTATTTTATTGTACTTCTTATAGGCTCAAAATGTTTCGAGCATTACTACGCCTATCATCAGGGGCTCGCGACTGTGATGTTGATTACCACATTGGCCGTGTCGTTCTTGGTTTGCTGTAAATTGGAGGTAAGGTGCAGTTAGGCTGGAGTAGTGTCCGGGTTGCAGGCTCGAGCTCCTGATGATGGGAATAATAATGCTCGAAACATGTTGAGCCTACAAGAAGTACAATAAAATATTAAGTGGCATCTAGTTGGTTTTTTATTCTACAGTTACTTCAGTACCTGTTCAGTTTGTCTATTCTTCGTATTTGTGTAAAACGGTTACGAGTAAGACAGGTCTTTTACCCACATTCAATCAATTTGCCCTAATTCGCTCACATATGTTTAATTATAGCGGAAACCATAAAACAGATCCCCTGTTTGATCAAATTGTTACGATGGCGCCTAATACCTGTGGGCCTCCATTATGGGCCTTTCTTCATTTCATCTTTCTGGCGCCTACAAATTTTGAGGTCGTTCCTAGATTTGTGGAAGATTTGTTGAACCACTTCATAAGCTCAGTGGAGAAGTGTCCTGATTGCGAATTTTGGACTTCAGTTCTCTCTGAAACCTTTATTCGAAATTTTTTCGCCCCGATAAATATTTCTTTTGTTAAGCTCGATATGTACGTGGAAACGTGTGCAATTCTTCATGTGAAGGCTCTCTTATTTGTCTTAGATTTTGACGAAAAATGGGAAAGTATGAAAAAATCGTCAAAAGCCACAGCACTAAGTTCAAGGAAGATAGTTTCAGCCCTTTTCGTTTTTATAAGCAAATAAGCCCGGAAAAAAATGAGGTGGCGAAGTTAATAGGTGCATTTTGTAACTCTTTGTTGCGAAGGCGCCCAAAAAAAATATTTCAGCTGAGTTCACTTTATTCGTGCAGCGGCAGCGCAGCCAAAGCATCATCAATACTGAAACGTCGACACCAAATGGGAGCGCACTGGATTCTGTACGGTCCAGTTGCCCTTATCCCTAGGGAAAGTGACCATGGTACCGATGATATTCAGCAAATCGTGAGGGACCAAGAGCATTTCTGGGCATTGTTGTGAAGTGAAATGCTCCCAATGTCCTGATGGGAATCAATATGACCACAGTCCAGTTCCACATTCAGTCACTTCACACAATGAACAGAACACAAAACAGTAAAAAAAAATAGCAATAATCTTATTTAGTTTATGAAAAAACCCACATTTAAAAATAAATACTCGTAAAAGACATTACACAGGTTTGTGTAGTCCTTAGGCTTTAGACTTGTACAGGGAAAGGTTCCAGTTCAAACCTCCGCCACGCAACAGGCTGTAATGTGATCTTTGTAAGTCTGAACACGTAAATGCCAGAATTGCGCGATTAAAGAAGACACATCTCTCTCCATCTCTATTTTTGTCACACATCGCCCATCATCTTTCCAGTTAATGTTAAGGTAGGTCTGAAAGAAGGAGAGGTGCACAGGGGTTATGGTGGGGAGATCCGAGGGAAAGGAACCACTTGGAAGACCTGGCCGTAGATCGGCGGATAATATTAAAATGGATCTTCAAGAAAGAATGGCTTGGCTTGGCCTGTCTCAGGAGAGGGACAGGTGGCAGACGCTTGTGAATGCGGCAATGAACCTTCTGGGTTCCATAAAATGGGGAGAATTTATTGACTAGCTGAGAAGCTATAAGCTTCTCAGGAAGGACTATGTATGATCCATGGAGTTAAGCATTTGGGTCCAAAAACTCAAATGATGAAAAATACAGTATTTAAATATTACAAATTTGAAGAAGTTAAGACGGAAGTAACAAAGTATTTTCTGTATTACACGTACGGTCGAACACAACTATATTTTTACTTAGTAGTACAGTAGGAATACAACTACATGTTTCGGCCCTATATGTGGGCCATCTTCAGGTTGTGATTTAACTTACAGATCAGCTATACAAGATGTGTGGGGAGTTTGTCTGGGGATTGGGTGGGGGGGGGCGGGAACGAGATGTCGTTCCCCCACTCCTCCCACCCAATCCCCAAACAAACATCCCACACATCTTGTATAGCTGCTCTGTAAGTTAAATCACAACCTGAAGATGGCCCACATATAGGGCCGAAACACGTAGTTGTATTCCTACTGAACTACTAGGTGAAATATAGTTGTGTTCGACCGTACGTGTAATACACTAAATTCTTTGTTATTGAACCAACACAACGGGGATGACGCACCTTAAGATTTAAGACGGAAGAAGAAGAAGAAGCAAAATCGAGAAACAAATAGGTCATACGAAAATAATAATTCAGTTTGCGGAATAAATAATTTAACAATTGGAGAAATAAATAAATAAATAAATAAAACATTTTGTTGGAAACGTATATAGAAATTGTGTAACCAGAAGAAATGAGTGATAGTTTCTAAGACATAGACAAATTGCACTAATTTAAAGCAAACATACTAATTGTGTTGAAACCTCGTGATTTCTTATATGTCAATAAAAAGGTCAAGGAAAACACGACACAAAATCGTGGGCCCCAAGTCACCATACACAGCACAAGTGTGATCAGAATACAGATGAAAGCTAGCTGGAAACTCCGCAGGAAAAAAACCAACTCGTAAACAGGGTTAGACCAGTGTCACTAGCATGACTGAAATACGTGAAGTATGAAGACGCAAAACTGCTTCATCTAGCGCTCACGTGGCCTGGCAACTAGACCTTGTAAAGAAATACCAAATTGTGGAGGCGAATAAAATGCGAGACCGATTATGTTGTGTTCCGAAGACGGGCTGTCCTCTTCGGGCCGGATGTGTCACCCGAATGTGTCACCTGCCGCCACAACAGAATTTCTTCCTGTTCATAATGTCAAAATCAAAGGGTTACCAACTGAGAAGCGCCGCACGATGAGGTGACAAACTGATGCTGCATCCGACGCAAAACCTCGCGATATAAAGCGAACACAGCTTACTGCAACAGACTGTATGGACCGGAGATTTCGCACCGGACTGTGTGGATGCAGCCACCCACCCTACACCCCCTAATGCTGCAACTCTCCCCCTGCTTGGTGGTGGTCATCCTATATATGTCTCTGCAATCAATACTGGTAGAAACAAAGTGGTGATCATGCTGCAGGGGTGAGGGACCCATTGACTGTGGAGGGTGGGCTTGCACTGGGGTTACTATGCAGTCAGTCAATCTGAATTTTAAACAGAAACGTCGCTCCAAACCGTCTTTATCCGTTACGATATGGACGCCATAACATTTATGGGGTTACTGTGCCACAAGTGGGCACTGTTCGCTGTACGAGTATCTCAGTTGTATTATAACGTAATATTTCATGCAAGGTAGGACAATTTGGCGCTATTCTATACCACGCCATGAAGAGATAGCAGGGAAGAGGTACAACTCCACGCAGCTTTACCTCAGGACTAGATGAGTGATCAGCTTAAAGCACCGCCCGCTTTACCACTGGTAAATCACTAAACATTGTCCTTTGAGTAGCAGTCTGAGTGAAATCCAGAGCCTAACTGGACGCTTTGAAGACGGTAATAAACTGCATCCCCGCTGATAATCGAACCCCCAATCCCTCTGTCAACCATTAGGCAGCCTAGCCACTATACAAACTGAGCTATCCCGGTTCATCCTATAGTAAGTACATGTTTAATATAATTGAAGCTCCTGTAGTCACCTGTGCTCAAATCTCCAGTTAGTTAGTTGGTTACATTAATCACAGTAGTAACGGCTGAAATATTAGACAAGAGATTGGACCACTCAGGTGATGTCAGTTCAGTACGGACTATTGCTGACAAAGAGCAATCGCAAAATATACTCGTAGTTCAATACAGTGTCTTGCTGCGAACCGGAAAATGGCCTTGTATTCCCCCAAAAGTGTAGAAATGTTTCTCTTCACAGCCGCCATTGGACCACTCTGAAATGCACCTCATTCCCATCCAGTGTACACTTAAGGACCGTAAGGTTAACATAACACAGGTTCGACTGTCCAGTGGTTGTGTTGAGAGAAATGCAGCTTTATCTGCAATAGGCCACACGTCTTCGCAGCGAGACACTTCATCGCCACGTCGTCCAGCGGTTCCCAAAGTGGGCTCCGCGGATCCCAGTTCCAAGGCCATCCGTGGATACATTTCTGCAAGAGCTGCGCTGAATTTACTTATTTCTTTAATTACAGAAATAATGTTTTGTTGAATATGATCGTGGAACTTCTTCAATTGGTGCTGTGTTTATTTCGTATGACTGTGCGAATATCTCGTTAAATAATTTCCTGTAGCCACGAAGCGAGAGGCACCCAGTGAATTTAAGGTAAAATCAAACAATTCTTGTTGCATATGCTGCCGGTACACATTTGTCTTAAATCATTTCTGAAATAGAGAGTTTTGATTTTTGGTACCTATCATCCGGACACTGTACATTTACGTAAGAAAGGATGTGAGGATCTGTGGTTATTTTTCGAAGCCAAAAGGGGTCTACGTGCAAAGTTTTGAAAAACACTGACGTAGTGTCTCTTAGGACAGGTCCACAGCATCTACAAGGGGATTTCTCCATAGTGGCAGCAAGTGCTTCTCCTTATATTTCCAGAGTCTTCTCGATTTCTTTAATTAATTTCCAGTTGCTGCTGACGTCTTCTTCCCGTCTTCCCGTCCTTTCTATCTTGTATTCTCGAGTTTCTTAGCGCCAGGATATAGCGAAATATTTCAATAAGTGTGATACTTGACCATTATGACGAATATTAACTCCTTTAATGTCATACCATGTAATTTGGCACATATGTGACTGAGGTTCGAAGGAAAATTACTGTCTGCACTTTCAGGTCTGATGATTCGGCTTGCAGAAGAAAAGTCACAGTTTCTTTTTGGTAAAGCCGTGTACATTCATAACATCGGCTGAGGTGAAGTGTTTTAGCCTGAAGATGGAAGCGACCGTGTCATGGCAGTCCCCAGACTCTAATTTCGAATGGCCAGGTTCAAAAGGTTCAACCCCAAGTAAGGCCGTGAATCTTGTGGTGGAAACAATGGCAATGGGGTAAGTTTATTTCTGAGTACTTCATTTTTCACTGGGCTGGCCATCTGGTGAGAATGTCTGATGATGAGACGGTAAAGCAAATATTTCTGGGGAAACCAGATGGAAGAAGAAAAGCAGGAAGACCAAAGTAAATGTGGCTAGGCGGTATTGAGAATAATCGACAGGTGTCAAGAGATGGAGGAAGAAAGCAGAAGACAGATCTGAAATGGGCTATATTCCTGAAAGCGGCATTTATCGTATACCAATGAAGAAGAAGAAGAAGAAGAAGACCAGGTTCTCGGTTTTCCCAGTCAGTATCACTCCACCAATTCTCCATACTCATTCACTCATCTAACACCAACGTTACAGCGTCGTTAAAACTAGGCACTCGGTGCAGATAGCACAAGTAGTCACACCCCCGGAAATAGTAACCTTAAATTCAAATGTGTCATTACTTCAGTCACAATAATTTTATGGAACCAGAAGTAAATTTGTAACAAGTGTTGGCTGAAATGTGTTGAATAGGAAAATACATTTCACATTCAGAGGACCGTGCATCGTGATGTATTCTTATAATAAAGTCAACAAGAAGCTCTATTTCTCAACTACATTTTGCTAAAAGAGCTCTACATGTTTCGGAGAGACTTACTGTCCATCATCAGGAGTCTTAATACTGTATTCACAGCAGTTGGCAGTTGTCATACTAGTTATGTTGACCGTCTGCTGGCGAGGTGCCAACCTCACTAGCACACAGTCACCATAACTAGTATGACAAATACCAACTGCTGTGAATACAGTATTAAGACTGCTGATGATGGACAGTAAGTCTGTCTGAAACATGTAGAGTTCTTTACCAAAATAAAGTTGAGAGACAGTGCATCTTGTTGGCTTTTATTATAAGAATTATAAGAAGGAAACACATATCCACCGCTACAGCTATACACCAAAGATATACGAACAAAGTATCAGCCTACGAAGGCCGTGTGACCCCGCCGTTTCCCGTTCAGGTCTAAGATGCAGACATAACCGAAAACAGGTACTGTACAAATCACACCGTGGATTTGAACAGTACCAGAGATTTAATCCAGGATTTCCCGAACCCGAGACGGGCCGACCACAGTACTGGCGGATGATGACAATGGCACTGTGCAACAGAAGTTGCTAGTGTATCATTGTATTTGTGCAGCTTGGCAAACAGAAACAAAAAGAACACACATATACCACAAAAAAAGAATAAAACCGTCCACAAAACCACCCCGATGGAGTGACCGAGTGGTGGGGGTGTATGTGTGGTGGAAGTGGGGGTTGGGGGGGGGGGGCATGAGTAGTGAACTCGCATGGAAGCCACGCACTGATTTATAACGGGGCACTGTAAGAGACTCCAGTGTTGGACCCGAGAGAGCGCCAACCTGCTGCATAAAAACACAGGCATACTCTGGCAGGGCCGCGAAATATTTGCATTTAGAAATCCCCTAGAATTTCAAGTTTCTTTTTGTTTCGCTCCTCTTTAGCCTTCCTGCTTTCAAAAGAGAAGAGTAATTTCATGAGATAACCACGCTGTCCGTGTCCGTGAGTTCGTTCGTTTTTCCTAAACTTCAACTTCGGAATCAGCTGACCGAATTTTACGAAATTTCCTATGAACGTTATTCTTGTGAAGGAGACTCAAATGCCTAACTTTTAACTTCCTACAAGAAATAATAACATTATGGCGACCGCGCAAATCTCTGAGGTGGTATCAGCAGTAGCGCCATTTACTTTACAGGCCGTAAAAAACATGTGGTGTTAGATGTCGGACAAATATACAGCTGGTGTGGAATCTGAAATAACAGAAGTGCGACCGTGTGAATATCCTTTATTATTCGATTTCGTACTTATAATCCATGAATCACGGTATCTAGGATCGTCAAATTACAAAAGGAGAGAGGCTATGAATATCTTAGAAATCATTTAAATAACTTTTGTAAGTCAATAATTACAACACGTGAAGATGAAAATTTTTGAGGTTATGTATGACAAGTTTAACGTATTTATACAGAATCAACACTTAATGTTATCCACAAAAATCAAATAAAAACAAAAGAATAACACAGATAACAGAACTATATATTTATCTCAGTAATTAACCAACTTGATGCAAAATATTTTTGTTTTACAGTAAGTTTATTTCATGCCTCCACGTGTTTCGAACACATGTGCTCGAAACATGTAGAGGCATAAAATAAACTTATTGTAAAACAAAAATTTTGTGCATCAAGTTGGTTAATTACTGAGACAAATATATTGAGATGCACGGTCAGCAAAACGTCAAAAGATGGAACTATATATGTATATGGTGGACTAGAAATTAATAAAACACGATGACAAAATTCACGAGTTCTGTTCATAACCCCTTCTTTAAATACTAAATCCCCGTCCTCTCGCTTCTTTTATTCTCTTGGTATATTTTAAGGACTATATTCAAAAGGCTACGTCCTGGCCAACAATTACAGGCAGAGCAAGGCATTTTTCTCTTTTCTCTTTCAGTTCACGCAGCCCCTTATCCTGTTGGTACCCAGGACGTCTTTTCCAGTAGGTTTAAGCGTCTGAGGCTAAGCAAATTACTCGCGTCCATCTCTTATTCCGGTTAAAATGAATGATGTTACACCTCCACACATCTTCATAGCATGGAGCTTAATTAAGCAAGGTATTTTAATTTTGCTTGACATTATTATCAGTTCTTACCCATGCACTAAATTACAAGAAATAAACGTACAAAAATACACCGAAAATGCTCCAATGAGTTCTAACAATCGTGTCGCTGCACACTTACGTCTTACGGTAAGTGACGGTGTGACTGGGCGAACAGTACTGACTCGTCACAGGCATTACATCTCAGTTACCTTACGTGAGTCTGAAGACACACAAATATTATCCCAAATATAAAAATATTCGTACGAAAGCCACACGTTCCCCTAGGATAGGGGAACATGTGGCTCAATTCTCAGGTTAAAAACAGCTGCTTTATAGCAACACTGCTTTAGATCACGACATCTTCCGTTGTGTTCAGAGAGTTTCAACAGTCTTGCACAAAAATGGAGTATTATTTAACACATATCAATACAGTTATATTCGATTCGCCTAGGAAATATATCCTACATTGCATTAGTGCGGTGTTTTACATGTACGTTTATCCACTTGTGATATCACAGTATTTCACGTCACGTAAAGTTGCTTGTGTATCGAAGTAGAAACGTAGGTCACAAAATAAGGCTAATGGGCGTAAAATTCCGCAAGTAAATGACCTAAAATAATTGCGATTATATCAGGGAAATACATCACCGAGTGATAATCATCTGTTTCCAGCGCTGAGACCAAATGTTGGCAGTCACAGATTTAAAGATAATTGTGAAATGGGAGCAATTGTGACTCTGTGACAATAACACAGGACACGGCTTTCCGTCGACAGCGAATAGAAAAGACACACCTACGATATGATAGATTCATCACGTGTGACACTTGAAATGTGAGACTGTATTGGAATGGCGGTACAGTTAACTCTGAATGGTCGCTGTTGTACCAGAAAATGACGAGCAAACAAATATGTGCCTTGTAAACTTATTTCTTTTGGAATATCCTGTACAGAGTCTCCTATTTTACCTCCGAGAACGAACTTCAAGAAGCTGATGGCCTAACTAACTCACAGGTACTGGCAGCATCGTCATTTTGCTCTCACGCTGTCTGTATTAATCACTTTCAGAATTTTCATGAATGAATGTGAGTAGCAGTGCAGGTACTGCAGTCTTGAGGACTCCAGTTGAAATGTGATGGCACACGGGAGGGGAAGTGAAGGGGAAACTGTCGAATGGAGTGGGTAGGCAGTACTCTTCACACTACCTCGGAACATGAAGTATCCAGCATTACTACCACTGATGCGCACACCTCGGCTGCCAGTAGTCGACTGAACTGACGTTCCCGCCGATTTAAATGGACTCGTCCGTTTCGCCAAAAGACGAAATCTGGTATCTGCGCGTGTGCCATCACATTTCAACTGGCCTCTACACCCATATAGCAACACCTAAATTCACTTAAATAACATTCAACTCTTCGGATCCTACCTCCAAGACAACAATCGGCAAATTTTTGCAAAGATGTCTGTAAATAACATTTCGGCAAACATCAGTATTTAAAGTTAGGTTTATACATCTATTTGTGAAATTATAAAGGTAAAGGTTAAGGTAAATTTCATTCTACAACAGACCACGAAGGCCCAGAGGGGGAGTAGATGTATAGATCTACTCTTTCTTTATCCTTGGCGCTAGATGAGGTTGGGTGGTCAACGTCACGCCCCGGCCGCTTTGCCCCCGGAAAAGACCCAGTACCCATTGTATAGGAGGCTGGGTGGGCCCCAGGGCCGGTCTAGACGGGTGCTTTGTGAAATTATACAAAAACAAAATAAAACAGAGTTCATATTTCACAACTTAATCTTTGAAACAATGTTTCAATTTTTACCACATGTTTCGGCCTTATTTCTGGCCATCATCAGGTACTACGTTTACAACGGCTTGAGGAAGAGGAACAATACTATTGTAAATCAACACATCAAAGCTAAAATAAGATCTTATTTCTTGAGAAGCATCATACAGATCAAAAATCAGGGTTTCCATTGATTCCTGCTGGAAATAAGCAGAAATTGTGAATTATTGAGTTAAAGATACATATATATATATATATATATATATATGAATGTGGTCAGTACTGTTGCCTATAATTGTATGCTCTAATGCTTACAAACACTTGAATCCTCAAATTCTTTACGTAACGCTCTTCTACAATATAGAAGGCGGTTCCTTTGAGTGAACTCTTGTGGTTCCCTTCAGATATCCGAAAAAGTTTGAAAATTAAAAACCAGTAGTAAAGAGATATGCATTTATTCGCAGAAATCGACAAAATCCACAAATACACTGAGTAAGTAAAGTTTCGAATTACTGAATATTAAGACGCCTCCTCCTCCCCCTCCCCTCCCCCCCAAAAAATAATTACATACCGATGAAAATTTCTAATCGGTGACCGCCCTGATAAGTGACGGCCCACACGATAGGCCCTCATAGTATTCATAGTGCCTGCTGGTTTGACAAGTCGCACTATACACACCATGCTCAACTGTTTCCTCGGCCTCGTCGCGTACCTCACAGTGAATCAAAGTGTGACTCACCTAGCCACATCAAGGGTATTATATAAGGGGAATAATATACAAAACTGTGGATCGTGCCCAGATATTAATAGAAATGTGAGCAGAATTAGAGCATTTAATCTCGAGACATTGGCCTACTTAGCCCTTACTTCTACAAACGCCCAATCAACACCGCGTTAAGTGAAGGGTTACCGTGTCATCTCGGTAGAGGAAGAAATTCAGTTTCTTAGTTCATGAAAAAAAAATATAAGGAAATGTTACCACCAAAATTATAAATTTGACGAATAGGGTGCACCGAAAGTTGGTGCCTGATCAGCCTGACTAAATTTTTGAAAGTAGTAATGGAGAAATTTTAATGCCTTTGACATTACGTTACTCTTACACACATTGGTTCTTCTCCACAGCCAACACATGCATTCTCCTTTTTCTTCTTCTTCTTCTTCTTCTTCACTGGCATACGGTCCTTACAGTTTAACCAGTGTCTCCTTCACAATGGCATCCCATGCAGCTTTGTCTTTTGTTTTCTTCCCCCACCTCTTGACACCCATCGATCCAACAACACAACTATCAGCAGTGCGGAACCTAACTTAAAATTTTTACACGCTTTGATTTCGGTTCTGGTGTTTGTGACGATCCGATCTCTTGCCCAGAATAGTCTTACCGAGGGTGTGTGTGTGTGTGAGTGTGTGTGTGTGTGTGAGTGTGTGTGAGTGTGTGTGTGTGTGAGTGTGTGTGTGTGAGTGTGTGTGTGTGTG
>Ga0123352_10014876_pt1 | contig 12393 bp, 7 predicted proteins | sample TergutLab28metaG_FD_89700 | JGI IMG/M metagenome (GOLD analysis project Ga0123352, IMG submission 89700) | Labiotermes labralis P1 segment gut microbial communities from Petit-Saut dam, French Guiana - Lab288 P1 | ecosystem: Host-associated > Arthropoda: Insects > Digestive system > Gut ... | reverse complement strand
TTGAATGAAAAAAAGTAGCGGCTCCAGGTCTAGAAAACAGAGATTAACGGCTGTGGGGACCCGTTGCGCTGACCACGTGACACCCCTCTATCTGCAAAAGTTGGCACTAACTTCGCCGACCGGGGGCGGCCGCTCTGTCGGTATAGTTCGCGTGCGGACTAAGGCCACGGAGTTTTTTAGTAGTAGTAGTAAGTCTACTGTTACGGTGACATTCAAGCTGGACTGCAAGCATTAAAGAATAAAATTCTAAAAATAAATATTTCCCGGAAACTGACAGCGTTTAAATCAACAAGTAAAATGGAAACACATAGTCCATGATACCATTAGACAAAGCTGATTTTCATAAGTAAGTCCTCTTTACAAGAGGTAGACATCCATGCCCCCGGAGGCACTCGAACCCACAATCCCAGCAAGAAAGCGGCGCCACACCCACGCCTTAAACCGCGCGACCACAGGTGTCGGCACTCCTGTACATGTATTGTGTTGCTAATGACGTAAGCAACTATATCCCGGACGAAGAATTTGCGCTTCTTCTACGAACAGTGTGTTTAAAAAAGCCTTCAATATAAAATTCTGAATTACTAATGTTTACGCAGTCTGTTCTTCAGTTAAATATGTAACTGTCAATGAATTACAAAACAAATAAAAATGGCCGCCGGAGCTGGCGATTCCTCTTCGTTATGGTTTGTATTCCGACGTGCATTTTTTTTTACAGCAATGCGATAATGAATGTTTTTGTGTTTACCAACTTTCATTTTCATCAGCAATTAGTACTGCAAAATGTTCCAGGTTCACAGATAGCAAAATGAATTTCAAAGATACTAACTGCTGAATTCTCGTAAATGAGCGGTTCGTGTACGTTGCATATTAATTAATTAAAGCTGGCGCAATGTTCAATGAGCACAAAGTTTCATTACGACACGGCCTGCTACTGTGCTCTGGCGCTGCACGCTTTCTGCGATTTTTCCTTTACGAAAAAAAAAAGCCAAGCAAAATGTCTGTAATTACACGACGGAAAACCCTATGGTCAGCGGTAGGCAATTCCAAAGAAATAACACATTTTGCAAAATGCTTACTTTGTGTTTGTCCGTGCCTTGTTAGTCTTGATATTCATTTGTTTAAAGCACACTGCCCAGGCAAATATTACTGAGGGTACAGAACTGATAGTCACGCAGATATCACACTGCCCAGGCAAATATTATTGAGGGTACAGAACTGATAGTCACGCAGATATCACAATGCCCAGGCAAATATTATTGAGGGTACAGAACTGATGGTCACGCAGATATCACACTGCCCAGGCAAATATTATTGAGGGTACAGAACTTATGGTCACGCAGATATCACACTGCCCAGGCAGATATTATTGAGGGTACAGAACTTATGGTCACACAGATATCACACTGCCCAGGCAGGGTACAGAACTGATCGCCATACAGATATCACACTGCTCAGTCAGATATCTTCCTTTTATTTGACTAAAATTTTCATATGTTGTTCCCATAGAATATGTGTAAAAGTCCGCTATTTGTTATTCTGAATTTATCTAGGTTAGCAAGTATTTATGAACAGGAGCAGAAGATGACAGCAATAAACTGCCGTGAAAGTTTGCTGAGTCGGTATTTTAATGTTCCGGAATAAACCCTGTATGTAGCAGAATTGATAAATGCACAGTTATTCAATCGAAGTCACTATATCAGCACCAACGTAACTGTATTTATAGACCTGCTGAAGTTCACAGCACGCATGTGCAGTGAATCTCTGATAAAGTGTCCCACTGCAGCCACACACACACACACACACACACACACACACACACACACACACACACACACACACACACACACATGAGTGCGGATTACAGTAAAATGAATGCGGTGCGACCAGCATTGATGCTGACAACGACTACAAAATCCCCTTGACATTTCCAGTATTTAGGATAATATCATAGAACTGCATGAATAGAGTATTAATATTTACAAGACTTACGTTCACATACGCGAATGCACATAAAAACACCCCTAAAAGTCATGTTATATATTTAGGCATCAAGGAAATTTACTGAATTTTTTAGACTAGCTGCATGATCTATGTTGTATTTTCCACTATATGACGTTTATTTCATAGTTTTATCTTTCCTGACGAGTTCGCAAAATTATGAAAGCGACTATTGGCTTCATTATGTCTGTTTATTTGTCAGTTTGTCCATCTGTATGCTACTGTTACATAGTGTCGGTGGAGGATGAACGAAACATGAGTATGGAGTGCTGGTGGAATTATAATAACAAGTTAAGAAACAAATTATTTGGAGAAAAGCAAGTGCCAGGGCCACTTTACCACAAAACCCAAACTGATTGATCTGGGACCAAACCCGTACCTCAACTATGACAGCCACGTAGAACTAGTTTATCTGTATACTTGCAACTGCATACACTCCCATACTTAAACAGTCACATTGCAGAAGATCGGCCAAGTCGGATTTTGCGCAAGTCGGGGGTTCAGTGTACATAAAATGAGACCCACACCCCAGCACACCTAAACGTGATCGGCCCCTAGCACGACAGCCCCACTGCCTATTTTATCGCCCAAAAGTACTTTTCCGCCACCATCATCTAATTGCGCTTTCCTCCCCGCATGGAAACATACGGCGTGCGCTTCAAACCTTATTATTTCAAATATTATACATTTAAAAAATTTTTCACTTGAAACTGCGTCAATCAGGGAGTGTCTCTGTTACACAATCCAGCTGCGTCAAATTTGCCATAATAAAATCTGCCGCAAAATATGTGACCGTTAATGTATGAATAATTTACAGAGGTCGATCTACGTTATTCATGAGTTGGGATTATTTAAAATCAACAAACATTTGATAATTAACGCAGAGTTTCTTGGTCTCGTCCGCAAAGCTGTTTCAATGTATTTCTTGAAATACTGGTGTAAAAGCGTTCTCTATCATATTCTGTGTGTGTGTGTGTGTGTGTGTTGTGTGTTGATGTAACCGTAGCGCTGTAAATCTCCCATCCGACATGTTTTTATTGTCGAAGACGCATTCTTATTCTCCTCCATACCTGCTACATGCCACGCCCATCGTATCGTACTCGATTTCACAATTCTGAAATTTGACGTGGAATAATACAATTACTGAAAATCATTACGCAAGGTTCTTCATCCTCCTGTTACTCCCTCTTGGCCTCCAGTGTCTTCCTAAGCACCATCAACCTATGTATATTTTTTAATACAAGAGTTTAGGTTCTACGCCCTTATATGATAAGCAAAAGGCCTAGTTCTGTGTAGGCTATTTTAATCTTTATATTCTTAAATAGCCGATAGAGGGAGAAAAGACTCTCAAACGAATTCCCTGAATTTAATCTGCTCTTAAATTAATTGTGTAAGCAATTTGAAATGTTATCGTTCTTCCAAAATATTTGAACTTGGCCACATTTTCACAAGATTTAATAGCTCTCAAGATTTTCTCCTGCTTTCTGTTGTCGAGGAATGAAAATATATTTAACTTTCTCAGTATGTACAGCCATAACACACTAGCAAGTTATACAGTTCTGATTTTTACGGGTTAATACAATCAACTGGCGGCCGTGCAAAACATATTTTTGCAACATGATTTGCGCGATTCACCTAACGTAGAAAGGGACTCCTTGTTTCTGTTTGAAGAGAATCTGAACAAAGCAGGCAATGGAGGTAAAGGTGATTTTAGGGCGCGTTCGCCTAACCATTTTGGATGTGGAAAAGAAATACGTATTGCATATTTTCAGTGTGTCTGTAGCTTCCCTTGTCCAGCACGCACAGCAGATGCGCCATATTGTATTGACATCCGTGGGCTGTCTGGCTCTACCCAACTTTCCCACATTACCTCTCAAGCGGCACGATTTTTGGAAAAAATGTATTGAATATTAAATGCGTGTATCGATTTTTTTCCAACTTTGTCTCAAGCACTTCTCATACTAAGAAGAATTCAGCACGAAATTATCATAAATATACATAGGTGTTCACGCAAAGTGTCCATTATTCTTGACAGACTTTAATGAAAAATCAATTTTTTGGCACTTTTCAAAAAAATAATCAAATACTAAATTTCATGAAAATCCTTCCATTGGATGCCGAGTACTTCCATGTGAACAGACTCACAGACACGGCGAAGATAATAGTCGCATTTAGCGATTTTGCGAAAAAGACTAATACGAAACGGCAAGACGACCAATTATACCAATAGAAAGAAGAGCCTGAACTATTCTCTACCCACACATCGTTCGTCAAATATTCAGCTGCAAATTTCCCACGCAAACTCTTGAAATTACGCTAACGAACTGTCACGTACGGGGCTTCCATCTGTTCAAGCAATTTGCGTTGCAAAAGCCATTCCCTCTGGTGCTAGTTGTCATTTTGTTACTCTGTGAGTGACACGTTATCTTGAATTATATGTTGACTACACAGCAGCAATTGTGCCATTTTTCGGTAACCTCTGTTTACTGTTACAGCACTAACCGCAGGAAGTGCTTGTTAACTAATAAACGTTGTCCATATGCAATGTAAGTTTGTACTTTCATATTCTTCCCTTATTACAATTAAAAGCGTATTATTTAAAGGGATATGTTCAGAATTCGTTGTTTAGAAATAAACAGAAACTCCATCAAGGCAACCATTTATTTTCAAATTCCAGAAGCAAGTGTTCGTGAATTCTTCACTCTGATTTCCAGTGTAAGAAATTCTAATATTTTCTTGTATAAATTACACAAAGTTAAAGCAAACTGGAGAGAAAGATTTATCTCAGTAATTAACCAACTTGATGCACAAAATTTTTGTTTCACAATAAGTTTATTTCATACCTCTACACGTTTCAAGCACATGTGCTCATCATCACACCTATAGGTGTGATGATACCAGAGGCTGTGTAATGCAATTTTGACCTCCTTATGTTGAGCACATGTGTTCGAAACATGTAGAGACATGAAATAAACTTATTGTAAAACAAAAATTTTGTGCATCAAGTTGGTTAATTACTGAGATAAATGTACTGAGATGCACGGTCAGCAAAACGTCAAAAAAACTGGAGAGAAAGAGTTTGTATTGTCACTTGTGCCTCCGAAAATTCTGAAAATTGAATTTGTTAAGTAACTCAAATTTTGTGTAACTTTATTGTCATTGTCTCTTTAAATCATTATTCTTAACAGATTACACCAATCGAGCCCAATATCCGTGCACAGCGCAAGCAGTCATCGCACCTATTACTTGCTCCAACTATTATAAAATCTGCACTTTGCCACATATTTTTGTCTTTTTCACATTCGTACCGTGCATCTTGATATTATCAAAGTTTCATTTATTCACCAACTGATGCACTAGTGAGTTCTCTTAAAAACAGTATTAAAATCTACATTAAAACAGCTCCAACATGTTTCGGTGTTACAGTTACACCATCATCAGGGAGCGCAATAATTTGTGCTTACTAAAGTTACAGTTGTTAACAACTGTAACTGTAACATCGAAACATGTTGGAGTTGTTTTAATGTAAAATTTTAATGTAAATTTTAATACTGTTTTTTTTAAGACAACTCACTAGTGCAACAGTTGGTGAATAAATAAAACTTTGATAATATTTTTGTCTGTTTTTTTATGATTCTCATGATAGTGATATTTCCCGGGCTCTACTCTCTGTAAGGTACGAAAGCTGGAATAATATTCAGACGTACATTACGTGTCAGTGTCTAAGCTGTTCAAAATAATGACTGGTTCTGTGTCACAGGTTAGACATCCTGTGTCACAGGTTAAACATCCGCTAGCATCGGTGTCGTGTTCCTGCTGGTGTTGCGTTCCTGCCTTGTTTCATTCCAGTCGCGTGACGCGGTAGAAGGGAAATATTGAACTGTACCAAACCACCCAGGAACGTAGATTGAAATTTGTACGTGTTGTGTTCTCTTTGTTTTCATCTATAAACAACGTGACTGGCTTGGTATATGAATCTGTTACAAAGATACGACATACAAAGTTATTTTAATAACAACACAATTAACTGTTCTGTAGCAAAACACACTTTGAATAACTACAGAAACGTAAAAATTTTAAGACTATCCAAGTTGGTGGAAAAAAAGGAGCGATACGATATTCATAATAAGAGTAATAACAGTCCACGAAAAGGATCTAAGTTACTGTTATTAAAGAAAGGTTTAAAACTTCCATCAAAACAAGTTAGCTGAATTTTCCTGAATACCGTCTTACAGATGAAGCATTAAATACATTACAGCCAGATGTGAGAAAGCGCAAAACGGAAAACTTAAAATTCGCATCGTTGGCACCGTTTGAAGTAACAGCATTAATTAGAGATTCCCAGAATTTTTCATAGAGCTGTTTGAGCAACTTTAACCCGCGAAGCTTCATTTTACGTCAGTATCGATGACAACTAACGCATAATACCACATGTCACTGTTAATATAAAACGAACAAGTACCAGAAGAGACAAGGTTAGTCTATAATAAGTCACAACAGTGCTCTTCACACACTGCGACGTTCGGCTCTCCACACGTAGTACTTCCCAAGGAGCTAGTATATAAGGAGAGACAAAGAACCAAGACAAAATGTCTGGGAACTAAAGAGAAATGCCATAATTAATCGGCCTGTAACAGAAATGAGTACCAGGGGTGTCTCGTTGGGAGTAAAGGCGGCCGATGTTTAGGGCGGACAGCCCCACCATCTTTATGTGCCGATTGTCTAGAAATTCTAGAAGCATCAACCTCCTGGAGCCCTAAGGGCCTGTTCAGTCTGCAGAGGAACTGCTACTTATTGCACGCTTCTTCTGAATTTAATCATCTGACCGTTAAGTCTCAGTGACAAGTAAGAATCGTGACATAAATGACTAACTACGTAATGAACTAAATACTATGCGCATTCCCAGAATTTTATGGAATTGACTGCCACTTGCCCTGCCATAAGCCATATTAACCACGTCCACGCCTCCCATCCGATTTCTTTAAGATTACTTTTAATATAATCCTGCCATCTAAGCCTACGTCTCCAAGTGGTCTCTTTCCTGCAGGTTTCGTCACCAAAACCCTGCGCCTTTTCTCTACCCGATACGTGATACACACCTCATGCCACATGCCTCCCCCCCCCCAAATCTTTCTGCTTGGCATTTCCTCCAGTCTCCTGTGACACAGGTTCATAATTAAGTAATTTCACCGCCCGACACCAGATATATCTCATGAGACGTTTAGGAACTTTTTCTATTACGCGACTTTGTTTCAGGACTGTTTCAAAGAAACCTGATCTTGTTACTGAACTGTACCGGTATCGGATACCAAAGGACATCCAAAGAAAATAAAGACTTGGTGGAAAGGGGGTTCTTTAAATCCAATTAAGGTAGAAACTTCAAATTGTAACTACATGGAATGTGATATCTGTTGCGAAGTTTACTATACACGAAGTGAATACGTGAAGTGTAGACGAATTCAATGCAACATTTCTCAAGAATTAAGAGAGCTGAGCGATAAAATTGACATTAGTATGTAAAATGTTTAGGTTTTTGTGACCTAAACTTAACAGTTTACAGATTTTTTTTCACGCCAAGTTCAGTCCACACGTTTGTAGCCAAGGCGGGTGTAAATTTAGCCGCAGCAGATCTTATCGTGCCACCTTCTTCGGTGAAGTAGTGCGCAGTGCTGGAAAGCGAACACAATCCTTAACGCACTGCAAAAGAAGAAACGAAATTGCGTGATACTTGAAGATCCTCAGGGCTGTTGTAGAAGATTCACTTCTTCTGAGGTGTGACGCTGTATCGTTGTAACCCGTCCCTACGAAGGACCGTACTGCCTTCATCACCAGGTCAACCACTACAAATAAAGCAGCTTTAACCAACCAACCAACCAAACAACCACAAGCTAAGGGAGGAGACTTGATTTATTTAGCCATTTATGCGCACGATAAGCATTGCCTGACAAGGTAACCGTATAGCTGCAACAGGAAATTTGCTGACGTTAATGAATTTCCCGTCTCGGCTGGTAGCCGTGAATTGGTCCGATGTGGGCAGGGGATGCCATGAACATCTCTTCCTTCACAGGATGAATGAAGCTGGAACTCTTCTTGCGCGACAGGCGGACACTTTTAATGTTGTGCCTGCACAGAATCCTGCTAATAAGGTTAAAGACGTCTGATGTACGGCCAAAAACATCTCCCTCCTCACTGGGTCTCGTCCTCACCGGTGCATCGAGCGCTCGACCTGTCTAATCCGGACTGTACCCGTTCTCACTGCAAGCGGTCATGAGGAACACCAAGCAATCTTGGTGACCTTTACGGTCACACAGGTCTCTGCTTACATCATGATCTGTGGTCTATATGCAGCTACCAAGGTGGAGTTGAAGACATGCTTCTTAGAGGGGCGGTGATGTGATCTGCAGATGAAGTAACGGTTGGTGTGGGCAGATTTCGATAAACCTTTGGGTTCAGTGAGCAGGCGGCCATACCTCTCGATTTCCGTAACGCACCGGATGATTTGGTTGACACTATTCATGTAGGCTAAGAAAAATTCCAGTTTATGTGGTCCTCGGGACCAACACTGATCATTCCTCTTATAAATCTTTATTGCTGTTAGCTTCCGCATATAATCACATCATCAGTCATATTGCAAAGATTAATACACATTTCCTGCTACACCCACAACAGGGATTGAATTATTTCGAGGAAATTACGCGTGGTACGTTCTACCCAGAATGTTCGTTGTTGAGTATAATTCCTAGAATAGACAACAAGCCTACACTGAATGAAAAGAACAATGGCATAAGGGACCGTCGCGATAGTGGCCGATTGGTTAGTAATTCCGCATCGCATAAGGGAGGAAATGGGTTCAAGCTCTTCTGGAACACCGACTATTCTGCAAGAGTGGTAAGTAAGTCCCTCCAAACAAACGCCGCATTAGTGCGATAAAGTTCAGTCACTACAGCTTCCTGCCCATCATGTCATGTTTTATTATCCGCCAATGAATAATTCGAGATTACGTAATTTCTGAACTTAAAAAAATCTTCGTAAAAGAATCAAGAAATGTAACTATCACTATAGTGTAGCAGTATTTGAAACACTCTGTGTCACTGACGGCTAGTGGAATCTTCTTACCCATCTTATTGTTATTTATAACCACTTCGCGAGTAGAAGATACTCCAGTCTTGCAAACTGACGGTCGTTTCGTCAAGTTAGACCCATTATGATACCACTCGAAGTATCGAGAAACCGATTTGACGTTCGACAGAGTGCGTGCCAGTTGGCCATATCGAGGAGTAATAGAGAAGGCCATGGCAGAACGTTGGTCCTTCTTTTGTTTATTATCTGAAGACTATGCACAGCATTCACACTGAAGAAGAAAATGACACATTTAGAAGTGCTCACAGCAGTGCACAGGGTAGTCTGGTATACATTTTCCACAATTACGGAAGATGCAACCACACGCATACCTGAAGATGGAGACAGCAGACTCTTCATACAAGTCGGAAATTGTCGTACAAGCTGTATGGTGTCACAACCCAGAAGACAGTCATCTTCTGACAAATAGAAGTTTTTATCTACAGGTGGTGGCAGTGGCCTGAGATTGTGCGGTTTCTTGAAATAAAATCATAAAAGGCAAATTTAAAGTTGTCCCTCTGGACGCCATAAAGGCGAACATGTGCGGAGGATACAGGAAGAGCCCCACTCATTTTAACCCAAGCGCTGCGTGGAAGACAGTATTCAGCTTCATGCCCCGGCAGCATTATCCCAGGCAAAAATCCCTGTACCCACCGGGTAAGAGGCTGTCTGGAATATTTCGACAAGACAACAAATTCTCACCCCCTGCCAGGAACCGAATCCCGGACTGTACTGCCCATAGCCTATTTATTAACCGACTAAGCCATTCCAGCTTCCGAAAAAAAGAAGTTCTATAAAACTCTTGTCAGCAAACTAAAAACTACCTAAAATATTATTTACATTATGCACAAAATTGCACTATTTGAGAATTTATTCTGTCTTTTGAACATTAAACTAAAAAAATAAATAACTGCCAAGGAGCATTATCACCCTGGAGAAGCTAACTGTCGCTAAGCTATCCAAGAAATGTCCCGCTTGTCATTGAAGCTCTTCACGAGAGGCTGCCACCACATGCTGTAATGAGCCGAACACTTCCAAATTCTGAAATCTATGTCATGCGGTACGAAGCCAAATAGCACGGTAATCAGATTCATATGTTTCGAAGGAAGCCGCTGCTTTCATCTTGTACACATACACCGTACCGTGGGTACATTTCTATCGAGTTATACGTATAGTAGGCCTACTTACAATTCAGACGACCACATCAGAAATCTCCTTTCGTTTGAAACCTCAAATCGTACGAGTATATAAATTTAATTAGTGCATAAATTAAATTGCACTGTATATAAACAGGACAATGTCAATGTGCCCACACGATTACAAGCGTTAACAAGAGGATGTGCGAAGACCATACAATAGGAAGCCTCCATTCCGAGCAGTACATTTCTGTATTGTGCTACTTGCATGGGTGAGTTTCTCAGAGGAAGTCAAGCCTTGCGTTTCGAGACTTTCCTCACGACGTGTGTTTACACAACAAAAGACGGCACGATTCAGAATCCGCTTCTGGTTAATGACGGTAAAGCACACATCCACCATCCCAGCAACCCGATCCGTAAAATCAGCCGTCTCTACGTACTTGGAAATTCAAAATACGCAAAAGTTACCCAAATGTTAGCAATGTTACTGCAATGATACTAGCAAATCTGCATTCTTGGCTTGTTTGTAACTCTATGTGCGCTGGTAGTGTCCAGTTGAAATGTGATGGCACACGGTGACGCAGGGGGGGAAGTGAAGGGGAAACAGGCGGATGGAGTGGGTAGCCAGTACTCTTCACACTACCTCGGAACATGGTGTATCCAGCATTACTAACATTACTACCGCTGATGTGCACAACTCGGTTGCAAGTAGTCGACTGAACTGACGCCCCCGCCGATTTAAATCGACTCGTCCGTTTCGCCGAAAGATGAAATCTGGTTTCTGCGCGTGTGCCATCACATTTCAAACGCAGTCTACCAACAGATACCATATTCTTTAACATTAATGATTCTGAATTTGCGTGATTTAACGTTTCTGCCGTCGCGTAAATGAGACCTTCGCCCTTCTGGGATATTATGCAGCGTTGACTGGTAGACAGTTACCGACGTTTCGGGAAAACCTATCAGTCACATTTTCAAGGATGAAGTAAACTCCTTGCCCTTGAAGATGGGGCCGATATGGTGTCCCGAAACGCCCACGATTAACAATCTACGCCGCTTAACATCACAGGAGAGCGAAGAACCGCTCCTTCATTTTGCACATTAAGTTGCGTCCATGTGTTTCCTATAAGACACGAAAAACAGCAATTAGTCCCTAAAGAGCATTAACTGATGTCTTTGTAATGGAGATGTATATTTCCGTGGGGAAAGAACTGGATTTGTAAATATTACTCAGATAAAATATCTGCCTCAGTGGATTAAATCATTAAACCTTCACGCAAGATGTCGGGTGTGAAGAGCGGAAAACAATGTACGGCTGGAATTCTCCCTACATATCTTCAAACAGGAAACTGTAATAACAACATACAGCTTGGTTCTGTGAATGCTTGTGGTGGTGAATCCACTACATTTTACACCGACTTGGTACAGGTGCATAACACTGCAGGACGGAATGACAAGGAAAATTAATCGCAATGACAACCAAGCGTCTGTAATTTCTGCAGACAAAAGGCAGCGCTAAATAAGTGGCATGATTGAGTTAAAATCACGTCCTGGATGGATAAAATTTTGTGCCCAATACGAAAGTCTGGGAACCACGATCCATACTCATTTCCCACCTTTAAAACTAAAATTATGGTTTATACTTTTTAAAAATTGTAAGCCTGAGTTTCATCTCAATAACTGTTCTAAATTCAGTTGCTACGTCACAGAATATACCTTACTGTTACATATACCAAACAGCGTTTGCTGTTTAGGGAAACAATTTCTGTTTATTGCGCCAATCATAAAATACGTAAATTCTGTTACAAAGGAAAAACAAAGAAAAAATTTAAGGAGGTGATTCAATACTGTGTGTGTGTGTGTATATATATAGTATATACCGCTATACCGACTGAGATACCCGGCCCATATATACATACATATATGTGTGTATGTACGTAAAATTGGTGGCTGAAAATTTGATTTGGATATATTAATAAAAAACATGTATATGCATACCTATATATATAGTAAAGTCATCCCGCTACAGGCCCGGTGTGGCCCAGAGGGTGGGTAGAGGTATAGCTCTACTCTTCCATGACCGCGGCACTAGAAGGGGGTGAGTGGTCAGCAGCACGCCCCGGCCGCACTTTACCCCCGG
>Ga0123352_10014874_pt1 | contig 12394 bp, 5 predicted proteins | sample TergutLab28metaG_FD_89700 | JGI IMG/M metagenome (GOLD analysis project Ga0123352, IMG submission 89700) | Labiotermes labralis P1 segment gut microbial communities from Petit-Saut dam, French Guiana - Lab288 P1 | ecosystem: Host-associated > Arthropoda: Insects > Digestive system > Gut ... | reverse complement strand
TCAAACCCCCCCCCCCCCCAAAGCAGTAAATTCTACATAAGTGTTCTCTAAATTACCTACCACACGTGTTTGAATTATGAAAATATTAAGCAGCTTTCTCTTGCCCTATGTACATCTAGCTTTAAGTGATGATAACCTCTTATAATGTCAAATTCAATTCACTAACCTACCAACCAGTATCCCTGCATATATTCTCCTCAGCATTGATAGACATGAAATTCCTTCATAATTCCCTAAATTTCTTATATTCCTTTCCTTATGTTAATTGGTCGAACTACTGACACGTTCTACGTAATACCTTGGGAATTTTGTGTTTGTATGGCACAGGAACGTCGTTTAGCCTTTCTGGTTGCAGTATATGAATACGTTGCGAATATGCCGAGCAGGAGGAAAGAAAACGGTAACGATATATATCCCCCCTGGAGTGACACCGTCCCGTTGTACATTAAACCCCACCGCTTTAACAAGTAAACTGGCCTTCCAATGCCGATGTGCGAGGGTGTCAGAAACTAAACTCCCTAATTTTATTCCCTGTGAAAATCACATTCTCATTCTATGCTATGACACGCGTCTGAACAAGTTTGATGGCTACGTGGGAAGTAAGGGAATGGTATCCAGACGTACCCGTGTTATTTACTTGTATCAACTTCATTAGTTTCTGATGTTTCCTCGTGTTTTACTGAGCCACTTTGAACACAATTCCAATGTGTATTAGAGCAGAGTTTCCCAACTCTTGGAATATTTATTTCATTTGGCGCAACAGCCCAACTCGGTCCTAGGCAGCCTCATGTTTTAGGTTTCGAGGTCACACCCAGACACATCGCGCTCAGTAGGACTCCTCTGGACGAAGGATCGGCCCTTCGCCGAAACCTATACCTGACAACGCACAACATTCACAAGATACAGACATCCATGCTCCGGCGGGATTTGAACCCGCAATCCCAGCAAGCAAGCGTCCGTTAGACCTACGCCCTAGACCGCGCGACCACAGGAATCGGCAGCCCTTCAAGTACGCGTACCCCCTTTGAGGTTAAAAAATTTCGCAGGCATTGTGATAGTTGTACTAGATCCCATTAATTTTTATATTACTAAATGACAGATAAAATGAACCGTTGAAAATAAGTTCACGTCTTATTTACTAAAACAACAAACATAAATATTAAAAATATAATACAATGTACGAGCAAAACACACGCACAGTCCAGTCAGTCTGCAGAAAGTATAGTGCACACTCTTCACAATAAACCCCACTCCAGCGGAGGTCTGCGAGTCAGAGGGTGGAAAAATGTAGTAACGTATGAAAGTGAATATGGCTGTTGCACTGTCAACTGCATTAAGTTAGCTGTAGGCTAGGCTGCATTAATACGATCTTATCCGATACTTGCAAAGGTAAATTTCTTGTTACATCAAGTTACATGTACGCTATTTAACACAGCAATCAACGGCACATATTTAAATATATTCAAAGTATAGATAATGAAGCTATTTAATAGAGCGTCCACTTAACTTTAATTGAAAGCCGTAGGAAGTATAATAATATGCATCATGTCCATCTAAATTACCACACCCTTGTAGATCTACCTGACCTCGATCGTCCTTCTAACGTGTTCGTGCATACTCAAAATAAGTGTAGCATTCTTTATACAGGTCTGGACGGGCCTTTAAGGCTCCCAGAATTTGTGGAACCTTGGCACATGAAGGTGGCAAGGTTTCAGCCCTACGCACCGGCTACCGTTATCCCCGGGAGATACCCATTTCTGTTAGGAGGTGAGATGACCCTAGGGCCAGAGTGCCGTTGGAAGGATTAAGTAAACCAATCGGGAACCGAACCCGCGACCATCCGGCTCGCAGCGCAGTGTCTCAATCAAATGGGCCACCACGCACTCCGCATACTTAAATAGCAATCCTATATCTAAATATACAGAGTGAAAATAAATTCTCTTATAAGCTTTCCGTATTGGGAATCAGTGTTAAAAATAAATCTGAAAATGCTGTAGAAGATATGTCCTGAGACGCTTGGTTCTCGAAATATGCATCGCCGTAACATGGCGCAGGTTATTAAAGATCAAACCATGGGCGTCCTCCAGCACGAAACGTAGATGAACAGGACGATCGACTGGCAACAGATGTGCGTTCCGCGAGTAGTGGTATGGATCCAGTTGACGTCACGAAGTACTTCGAGGAACTTTGGTTGGGACACTCACGGTTCATACGAGATATAGCGTGAGCTTCTGTATGTCTATCGTTTCACACCTGCAATTATGGCGTCTTCATTCACTGGTGTCCGTCCTATCCTTGGACGGTGTGCATTCACCTGTGCCGTAGCTGATACACTTCACGCCCCACGGCCGGTCCTAGTGGCCGCGCGGTCTAAAGCGTAGGTCTTCGGCCGTTCGCCCGCTGGGATCGTGGGTTCGAATCCCACCGGGCGCATGGACGTTTGTCTGTTGTGAGTGTTGTGTGTGTTGTCAGGTAGAGGTCTCTCTGATGAGCTGGTCCCTCGTTCAGGGAAACCGTACCAACTGTGGTGCGTCGTTGTGTGTAACTTCCAAACCTCATGAATGAGGAGCCAGAATAAAGCAGGCTGAACCGTTGGGCGACGCCTGCAGCAAATAGACAACGTAGCAATTTAGGTGAGAATAAAATATCTAGTTAGTCTCCAAAGACTAGGTGGTATCGTGAATAAGAGAGAAAAAAATTCATGCCCCACGGACACGCTGCTTCTATCGCCGGAACACATTAGCGTCTGGACGACGTCGACCAGGATAATGTAGTGAGATTTCACATGCACGTTGCAATATTCTTCGTGTGTATATTCCATAATAATTGAATAACTGATTAGCTGTTTTACGAATTTAATTGCAGAAATTTGCGTTTGGTGCTTAAAGTATGACCCTGAAGCACGTTACACGTTAGCAAACTTCTTCGCTTGATAGTTGTCCGTAGGCTATTTATGCTTCCATTTTTCTAAACACGTTGATTCTTCTGAATTAAATTAAAAGTTTACATACTACCATTCATCAAATCCCATTTGTTTCATTGACCTATAGCTTTTTGTCGAGTGCAACTTCTTGTAACGGCTGAAGCATTTTATCTGTACGATATAAACAAAAAGCATTCTCAATAATGATGTCGACCTGCTATTTTGTGTGACATAACAGCAACAAGTAAAGCGGATACAAACTGCACTGAACTTGCAGAACACGGCGCCTGGCAATTTCGCTACACTATAATTTCAGCAATTTTTTCTTATTGCATTTTTGATTGGCACTACAGGCATCTAACCAGACTATTTAAAATTTATTATTTCAAGGCAAAGTGCATGGTGGGAGAGTTAGCATTGCTTAGAGGACGGATGTTATGGCCTGTCGTACAAAGCGGACACGAAGTTGTCATCTTCAGTTCTTTCCTCCAATAAAGATAAAAAAAAAAAAACAAGACTGACCGGTCCATCTGTCCACACACGTTGCTTATAGTTCTCACAATCGTCCCTCTCCGGTAATATAATATGTCATCGTGGATGTGCAGACAAGAAAAACTATTTCATCCATCTACGCTTTTCCGTCACAACACTTAATAAGCCCCATACGGCACAGTCTGGTCCAGAATACGATGTAATTGCACATGACCTTCTCACTGTGTAAATAACTGTAACTAAATATTTCGCAATTGGCTACTGCGCAGCGTCTCGGAATGCCGATTATAATTAGACGTACCGCCTTGTCTGTGTTCCTATGACGTAACTAACTTGTGAAAGTGAACTGTTCTTCAAAATCTAACAGTCGCTCAGCTGTTAAACGCAATTCCAACTCTTTAGGGTGCTCGAAACGTCACTATGGTGTTCACAGGTTGGAAGCTTGCCTGAATCAGATAAGAACCTGGCAACGTTCGTCGGCTTAGTTTCCAAATCATTCTAACATCTGACGAAAATAAATCTAAGTCGCCTGCCTAGCCTCCTGCATTTAGGTTTCCGAATAAAACTTCTCACGCACTTCTTATGTCCTATCCATCTCATGTTCCTAGATTTTTTTTACCCTAATATCATTTTTTAAAGTTATTTGAAAATTATAAAACTCCTGATTATGCAGTTTTCTCAGGTATTCTGCGCTCCTTCGTTCCGTGGTTCAAAAATTCTTCTCATCACTTTGATCGAACACGCCTTCAATCTACGTCCCTACGTGACGTTGACATACCAGATTTCATAACCATACACAGCAACACGTCAAACAACAGTCCCCATCTCCATCCACATATGAGTTCTTTCCTCGAGAGATTTTTGGCGTCAAAATAAACGGGCGTCTGTAGATTCTGAGACGCTGCGCGATGCTAGAGGAGATGCGCCACTGCAGTATCGCCAACCAGTACTAATGACGGTATCAGAAGGTGAAGTCTTTGTACAATTTTCGTCAGATGATGGACAGATCGATTTTGAAGCACATCAACTCCAACCACGTTTTCAAAATAGTTCATTTCTGAATCCAATATACGAAAATATATTATCAGATCCAAAAGCTTGTTTTCGCTGTCAGTGAACGGTCTTGTTCAATACTTCGGTGCTGAATATAAGATTAAAAAAAAAAAAAATTTCGAAGTCAGCAGGAGATATCCACGTCCCATAGTTATCCCTTCTGTGTCATATAAGATATCAGTATCAGTGGTGATGGAATATGGTAGAAAGAGAAAGGTCTGAATTTAATGTTGTGCATTCCGTTGTGTTATGTAAGACAACAAAGAAGCACTTGTTTACTGTCAACACAACTGTATTTATATTCATGTCAATCAGTCGTATTGACAAGGCTACATGTATCAACCAATTTTAGTCACCGTCAAGCCATCGAGTATTATGAAAAGTAACAAAGGTGCGATACTTGTAAATAACCAACTTGACGTACATTCATGAAAAATTGTTCGTCAAGTTGGTTATTCACAAGGATCATACGAGGATGCACGGTCAACAAAACATAAAATTCTAACAATGGTACATTTGCATTAAAATATGTGTTAAACAGGCAGATATCTCAATATTACAGTTTATAGAGTACATGATGCTTCTCATTCTATTACTACTAACAGAGATTAGCAGTAATAATAGTTAGTCGTCAGTAGTGCTTACTCACAGAGATCAATTTTAACAGGAGTCAGTAGTAACAGGATGACAAGAAATATGTACAAGATAAATTGCAAGTTTGAGATCTTAGTCCATTTAACACACAACTTAACCCTTATCCTGCTAACGTGGAGAATATGGTGAGCTCCTAACAATGCCAGAAAATGGCAGATGGGATTTAGCTCGGCGTTTAAAGGGTTAATACAATTGTAATAGTTTTACTCTTTATGATACTAGGTGGCCTGAAGGTAATCCGTATTGGCTTAAACACGCTGCCTTATTAATATGACTAATTGTCATCAGTGCCAATAAATTGGTGTTGATGGTAACCAAGTGCTTCTCTGATATCTGCGCCTTTCTGGGTTGTTACGCAGCTAGTAGTGGCAAATCGTTGCCGACGTTTCGGGACAGCCTATCGGTCCCATTTTTAGGATTAAAGTAGAAATGTCTGAGGTGAGCAGGCTAACGAATCGGTAAGGAGTCGTCTTGTTTTCATTCGCTAGGTAGCTGGTTCGATGCCTGGAGGCAGACGCTACCACAGCTGACACTTTGTGCTTGTACACATTCCTTCCGGACAATGTCCAGATAGAACCTGAAATGGACCAAATCCGTTACGCTCCAAAATTTGTAGATAACGATGTAAAAAGCAGACCGCCTATCACAACTGCCTTTAGACTACATTTTAATGTCCACACTGTACTGGGATCGGCAGTCAACCGTCATTCCACATGCGGAAAAAGTGTTATGCGTCTACTTATTACACACATTATCAGCACCCCCCTCCCCCGCCACAAAAGTAGGGGATATCTTAAAGAGTATTGAAGTTTTACAACTAGCGTGAAGAGCACATGAACAGAATATATTGTGCCTCAAAATTAAAGTAACCCACCACAAATCCCACGAGGACGGGCCTATGTTCGAACTCGAGACTCTGCGGTGAGAGGCCGGCCAATAACCGTCTGAGCCGTGGCACCACCTAGTAATCACACTATTCGACACAGTATCATGTTAAGGTCTGTCCGTAGCACATCACTGCAAGCTGTACTCTTTCTTTAACCCCAGCGCTAGATCGGGGTGGATGGTCAACGCCATGCCCCGACCAATCTATATGAGTATTGGTGTGTCCGAGGGCAGGTCTGGACGGGTGCGGATAAGAGAAAATCTCTTAACCGCACCCGGTTGAGGGCTCCGAAACGTCGAACCCGCGGCGAGTCAATGTACCGACTACATTACCCAGGCCCCCCCTTCGACGCTACATGATTTAGGTAACTGGAAGAGTCTTCATATGTGCAAAAAAAAATATATATAGAACATTGTAAAATAATCTAACACCGACCAACGTACATATAGAAGACTGCAGACTAGATCTTTTGTACATGGGGATTTCAGATCTATCACCGCTGTTTTTCTCAGTGGCGGTGGAAGGTCAATCGATAAGTTTTGAAATAGACTCCTCCCTTTGTAGTGTTTTGACTGGTTAATGCGCTTCGTCTTTATAAACAGGATGAGTGTACGCAATTTCATTTACTTGTTTGCGAAAGTTCAAACACACCTCTCTACATCAGCAGTGTGGTATGACAGACACGTCTCACGTATGTTTGCACAGTGTTATTAAGCATTTAGCGTGACGTCCTGTACATTCCCATATTTTAAGCTACACAATACGGAACATGACCAGATAGCATATTAATGTCTTCTCTAGCTGTCCAACCAATACAACAGCACAAATGGTTTGACATTCATTGATATCTCATACACGCGACATGTTTCGGCCGAGAATTTCGGCCATCATTACGCGATATTACATAAAAAAGGAAAAGATAAAGACTGATAAAACTGAGAAAGACGCCTACCCTTTGCCATATTACTGAAATCTTAAATAATTATATTTATATCAAGGAATAATAAAATATTAAAACGTCGCAGTGTATCAATAGGTGAAATATATAAATAGAAGTATGATGAACCCTACGTAACCGTCTACGGACATACACATGTAGTGAATCTGTAAAATAATAAATAAATTACATTAATTAAATTTCCTGGTCTTGTCCTTAGTTTTATCAGTTTTTTACCTTTTACACTTTTGTATTATCGCCTGATGCCGGTCCCAATAGCCGCGCGGTCTAAGGCGTAGGTCTACGGCCGCTCGCCAGCTGAGATCGTCGGTTCGAATCCCACAGGGGCCATGGATGTTTGTCTGTTGTGAGTGTTGTGTGTTGTCAGGTAGAGGTCTCTGCGACGAGCTGATCAGTCCTCCAGAGGAGTCCTACCGACTGTGGTGCGTCGTTGTGTGTGATCCAGAAACCTGAAGAATGAGGAGCCATGGCCCGCGTTAGGCCGCAGCGCCATAGGGGTGGGGGGGGGGGGGGCAGCGTGTATTGATATTTTGTTACCGACTTCTGGGAACAACCTATAGGTACCGGGCTGCAGACCGGACACTACTCCAGCCTAACCGCACCTAACCTCCAACATACAGCAAACCAAGAACGAAACGACCAATGTGGTAATCAACATTATAGTCGCGAGCTCCTGATGATGGGCATAGTAGTGTCCGAAACATGTTGAGCCTATAAGAAATACAATAAAATAACAAGTGCTATCTATTTGGTTTTTATTCTTCAGATATTAAATGGACTTAATGAAGACGCTTGAAAACCAACATGTAAACCCCTTACTCTGTTCAAGCTTCACAATAAGTTTATCGCTTCTAAATCATCTTCAAATTTTGGACGATGAAGAATACTTCAGCTCACTTTCTGTGGCCAGCAGGAGAGGACAGGTTCTGCCAAATAAAAACTATATGAATCTAAGTCTATTAATGTATATACTATCACTTCAACATCCAGACTTGTTATTTTGCCAGTTTTTCAGGCCCTAGGAAGACCGAATTCTTTAAACGTATATATCTCGGACATTATTTGCGGTTTATCACAGTCAAGTCCGTATCAGAGTTCCCCTCCCGTTCATATGCAGCCATTGGAGATCATTACACAATGGACACAAATTTTCCGGTTCATTTGCAGAATCAGATAGGCCCATGTTCCACTACACAAACCCCCAAAATACTTTTGAATAAGTCTAGCGCTTGTTAGACTATGTAAAAAAAATCTAGTTTATCTTTATATAAATGGACGCGAAGACCAAACGGGATCATTCAATCCCATTTCCCAGTCAGACGACCACAGCAACAAGGCATTATTGTATCACACTGGCTAGATTTCCATTTATTTCATATATTGTATCTTTTGCTGCAGAAATTCAAACCCGCTATTACAAAACAGATGGCACGACGAACATCACATTGCACGGTCATACACAGTCCTTTGCATTCCGATAAATGAATGAATATCATAATACAGATTTTTTACAACAAAAGTTTTGTTTGTGAACCTTCCTGAAACCTTGTTCTGTGCCACGAATTTTTTTTTTTATTATATAAGCAATTTTTAAGACAAGAACAAATTCCAGTTTAAGCTGCATGTAAATTACACAATTTGATAACAAGAGCATTCCAATCATAATTTTTGCCAACTACGCTTCCCTACGCACGTGATCTGACCTATACTCCAAGTTCATTTTATGCACTGCCTCTAGCAGCACGCAACGTACGTAATTTTCTGTTTCGAGTGGGCGATGCCCTAAAAATGGCGTTGATGTTGAACACAAATGGAGGCCCTTGAGAGCAATATTTATGCGCCTTCAGTAGCCTTGCTTCAATTCGCCAGAACACTGATTAAAACGGCTACGTCAGCGCTGTTTATTTCTTGTTACTCCACATTTATCATTATGGAGTTCTGGGGGAGGTCGGTCGTCCCTGAAGGAGATTAAGACAGCTGCCTTTTGCCGTAGAACACGCGAATATAAATGCAATTGGAAGTAAACATTCACATGTGTATTTTTTCAACAACGATAAAATATTGCCAACCGAGCCGTACGTACTTTCAATTTCACGCGTAGAAGAAGTCATTATTATATCCTGGAGATCTCTCGTTAGGAATATTGATCTCCGGATTCAACTCCAGTCGCACATTTTCTCCGGCTGTTGCATAGCTCACTGTGTGCTGATCCCATTCACAAGAAAGCAAGGGAATGCCATCGTGCTTAGTGATTAGTATGCATACCGTCGGGCTGTCGAATCTGCGCTATGACTTGGAAGGCTTATGTCGGATTTTAGGCCTGTCGGCTGGGTTATTCATAAATTGTGCGTAATTTTTATGTGCCATAGTGACTAAGATTGACGAGGATGAATTGATTACATAAGGTGAACTAAAAGTACAAAACATGAAGACGAAAGAACGAAGTTAACTGAACTATTTGGAAAAACTAGGTGTAGATACATTGATAATAGCGAAATGTATCTGAAATAAATAACATCCCAAACAGTTGCCTCGGTATAACATCGCTGTAAGTCAGCAGGGTAACAATGATTACTAATTTCATGCGAAAATAAATTCCTTCTGTTCTTAAACTTAATAATTACACTCTAACGATGAGTAATTATACTACAAATTTGTGTTTGATAATAAAATTTTTTACGGACAGACTCATATATAACCCTGTAATTCTTAGTGGACCACAATCGGTAGGACTGCTCTGGACGAGGGATCGGCCAATTGCAGAGACCTGTACCTGAAAGCGCACATTCACAACAGACAGATATCTACGCCCCTGGCGGGATTGGAACCCGCAAACGAACATCGACAGACCTAGGCCTTAGACCGTGCGGAACTTGTGAAAGACTGGTCTGCCACAATAAACAGCTTAATTGAGCATTCCCATCTTCCGAGATACGACGCTGCGTCAGTGGGTAATGGTCCAAACATACAAGAATTCTTCCTCGACATTTCGAACCTTGAAAATGAACACATCGCCTGGCCTCCAAAAGTTGGGATCCGGGTACCAACTGGCGGGGCGTCGTTTCCCAGACGAACGGAATATTCAGCGACATTGCTGTGAAACCCCTCAAAATAATTTTATTTTTTATAACGTTTTCTTTTAAGATAGGCTAGCGCAAGTAAATTAATACAGTGTCCCTGGCATTTTGGGTACAATTAATTCGGGAAGTGTGTTTTGAGCGCTCCTAAGAATATATTAGCCGTTGCGTGAGTTATTGTTCTCCTTGAGATGTCTTCCCTATGTACGCATCTTCTTACATGTAGCTAATAATTACAGCAATAAAGCATCAATATCACGTTTAGGATTGGACATGTAAAGCGTTACAATGTGGTGAATATGGCTGCGATGTCACAGGCAGTAATAGGTGGGCCTACGTGAAGGGTATCGTTATTGCAGGACAATGTTGAAAACATGCCCTGGGGTTTCCTATGCAATTCACACTCTACACTTCACAAATATGTAATCTGTTGTTGGATAATAAAACTCGTACACCTTCGGGATGAAAATTATAATTCTAAGCACATTAAAATGGTACTGTACTCGGATTGTGAGAATTAACACGCGTATTGATAAAACCGGCAAAGCGTCCTCAATTTAATGTATCAGCACCCTGGAGAAAGCAGACGTCCCTCTTGTTTGCTTCCAAGGCGTGACAAGAAAGTATGGCTGTCATGTTATCGTCAAGTCTGTCTAGCATTAGGCAACGTGCCCTCCTGCAGTTCCTTTTCATCTCTAGGGTACTCTCCCAACTTTTCTCTCCAGTAGCATGTATCCTATTAGTAAATTGCGTCCGATACTTCCATGAGACTCTGTCATCATCAGACAGCGGCGTCGATCGTTATTATCTTATCTAAGGTTTCCACAGTCTATTTGAAACACATTTCCGCCACTCTGACCTCAGTGGGAAATTCAAATACGCTTGTATTGGGTTAAAGCAAACTAGATAACCCAGTCTTATGTACAAATTATCTACGTTACGAATTTCCGTGAGACAACAGCGAAGCAGCTGGCCGGTGCTAGCCATGTTACTGCAAAAGTAATAGGGGAAATTCACGCCAGGAGAAACAAACGTCAGATGATCGGGATGTATTCACAGATATTCTACGTCGAGAGATGTGAAGTTGTCACAGCAGTGTACTAACGATTCAGATTATGCCTAAGAACATAAGCTCCTCTCTAGAATTACATCAAGAAATGTCAACAGTATGAGCCTCAACATTCGAATAAATAAATTATTTTTACAGAAGGTTTCCAAAGGTCACGAAAATCAAACGCCCTGTGCTGACGCACCAAACTACTGCAATTAGACGACATTTATTTTCGGCCAAACAGTCCGAATTAAGCACTGTCCAAACAAGCAAGTACCTAACTGGCACATTTCTTGGGATACTGTCATTCGTGAAAAGTTAGTCTTTCAGGTGGTCAGTAATTCCTCTACGTTTTTAACATCTGAGTGCTTAATACCGCGTTTACAAAAAAAAGTCACTGGACACTATACTGATTCAAAATTAATCCTATCCCTATTGTCACTTTATGGGCCCGGTAGCTCAGTCGGTATAGCGACTGAGCTACGGGCTGGACGGTCCGGGATCGGATCCCGGTGGGGACGAGATTTTCCGCCCTTCCAGACCGGCCCTGGGGCCCACCCAGCCTCCTGTAAAATGGGTACCGGGTCTTTCCGGGAGTAAAGTGCGGCCGGAGTGTGCTGCTGACCACTCACCCCCTTCTAGTGCCGCGGTCATGGAAGAGTAGAGCTAAACTACTACCCACCCTCTGGGTCACACCGGGCCTGTAACGGGATCACACTTATCCCTCTTGTAATGTTACGTGCTGCTATGTTCGCAATAATATTCTTCTAAAATCTCTCCGTTTATATTCCAAGCGAACTCCTTCTTTTGCCTTAGAAACTAACAATATTTTGTGTGACATTCCCATCATGCATGCCACATACCCCATCCATCTCAACTACCTTGATATTAGCACCGTAATAATAGGCCTATCTTATGCAAAGTACAAATTATTTAGCTCATTGTGTATTTGTTTCCACCTTCTTGCTTCCACTTAGGCCTAATCTCTTGATGTCCAATATTCACAAACGAACTCAAAATGCCTTATGAATTCGGCTTATGTCAGAGAATCAGTTTCAATAGGGTTAGTACCTTAATCCTGTGAACGTGAATCCAAGGAAATAGCCGCTGTTGTTTTCGGGGCAAGCTCTAACAGAGATGATTCTAAAGAGTTTCGTATCAAATATATGGAGAGAAACTTCCTGGAATGGATCCCAAAGATTCCGGAGATTTGCTGGTGAAGTAAATGTCTTTGCCGGTGGTGGAATTTTTATTGTAATGAACGCTCTCACACTCTAGGTAAACTATTTTCCATGCAAAC
>Ga0123352_10014873_pt1 | contig 12395 bp, 1 predicted proteins | sample TergutLab28metaG_FD_89700 | JGI IMG/M metagenome (GOLD analysis project Ga0123352, IMG submission 89700) | Labiotermes labralis P1 segment gut microbial communities from Petit-Saut dam, French Guiana - Lab288 P1 | ecosystem: Host-associated > Arthropoda: Insects > Digestive system > Gut ... | reverse complement strand
GAGAAGTGCCTTAAATGTAGGGAAATATATTTCTGTAATTCATAACTTCTGTGCTGCTTCAGAATTTCCACGGATTCCAACAAGCAGATATTCGTACTTTTAAGATAAAGGTAATTTGTCGCTGTACACGCCAAAAAAAAACATATGGATGAATGGAGGTATAGATCTACTCATTCTTAATCTCGGCATTATTTGGAGGTGATTGGCCAGCTTCACGCTTTGACCGCTTTACTCAAGGACAAATATCCTCTTTTATCCATTGAACAGGAGGCTGGTTTGTCCCCGGGGCCGGCCAAGACACTGCGAAGATAATAAATTTGTTGTCACTGTCAGAATTCGAACCACAATTCCTCAGACTTACAGCCCGTATCCTAATTAATACAACAGCAACTTTAGGCTATGTCAGTGTTGAAAATATGTATATATAGACAAGAAAGTATTAAGAATATAGTAACGGTATTAACCTTTTGACGCCTAATGTCAACTATAGTGGTCGTACCGCACCTCTAACCTCTAAAGTTGCATTTTATATATTTATTCAACAAATGTAGGTACTGAATATTTTAAACATGGTATATACTCTCCGTCTTTTTCTCTTCAAAATGCAGTTTGTTTCATAATTCTAACATATTTGGTTCCTGTATTATTCACATTTTATATATAGGATGTGCTAAAATTAAAAAAATAATTCCGGCGCCAAAAGGTTAAATGAATTCATATTTTATTCGTCGTAATGAACAGCGAGACATGATTTTTACATGAGCGCGCGTCAGTCTACATACTGTCAAAATGATTTACAGCACAGCGATCGCCGCTCTTCGACTTTTGCTATGAGACGGGGTCCAAGACCATTTCAGTGGAATGTCGGTCGTTAATCAATTAAATGAGCAAACGAATTATGTTAGTAGGGTCCAGTTTGGAATCATAGATTTTGAAAATAAGCTAAAGACGTACCAGAAGTAGTCTTCACTAAACCGTCTTTAGTAATATCAATGTGAAACTACAATCAGTGTGGTGTAATCACGAAACACGTAATGAGAATTGGTCTTATTCCCACCTGCAGCTTCACTACGCTTTGGAGATAAGCGTGCTGTGGAATTGACTCGGTGAAGTGCTTTAATGTGCATTCAGTTTGAAGAAACTTACTTTGAACAGTTTCAGTTGCGTCCGCAAAATTGCGAAAAGCGACTACTAGCTTCGTAATGTCTGTCCGTATGAAACCACTCGGCTTGAACTGGACGGATTTTCATGAAATTTAATATTTGAGCATTTAAAAAAAATCTGTAGAGAAAATTCAAGTTTTATTAAAATCTGATAAGAATAACAAGTACTTTACCTAAAGACCAATATATATTTTTTATAATATCTCGCTCATTTCTTCTTAGAATGAGAAATATTTCAGACATTGTTGTATAGAAAACCAAAACGCACATTTTATATCAATAACTTTTTTTTTTCGAAAATTGTACTGCTTATGAGATAACGTGGGAAAATATTGTAGAGTCGGGCAGGCTACTCATGACAATGTTGTGCATGCGCATTGCATGCTGGATACCTGAGGCTACAAACACACATTCAGTATATGTAATATTATTTCTTCTCCACTACAACAATGGTTGCACGAACGCGCCTCAATGTTACGTTACACGTACATCGCCTGTCTTGTTGAAACAAATTTCATCATCTTCATTATGATTATTATCACTTCAGTTCCACTGCGAAATTATTATGAAATTTTCCTGAAACACCCGTCTTTGTCCAACGCTTTATTCATACTTGCAAACTGCACAGAATGTCTTAAAGTAATTAACTGAACCAATATTGATAGGAATTCCATTTACTCAAAATAATTTATCCGGAATGATCCTGTATTCTTTTGGTAAGAAAATATTTTATTTCTGAAGGACGACAGGACAACCTGGCGTAAAATGTTTCCTCCCTTACAGCCCAGGGTCGAGAATTTAACTCCGTAACTCACGGATACAGCGCATTAACAGGCTACCTACTGCTCAACCAAAACTTTCTGTGAAAAAGCCGTAATATTTATGACTTTCAATAAATTGTGGCTTTGGCAAGATGTATATTTATAGAAGTGAAAGAAGTAAATTTACTGCTTACCTCACCATGTTGACAGTGCGTCCCTTCCGTTATGAAGCTCCAAAATACTGAACCAGAATGCTCCGTGAAATTATCAAGAGGAGTGCCATAATTTTTGCAGCACGTACATTGTAAGAGCTCTCTTGACGACGGGCTTTATTGGAGTCGGATAAAGTAATCGATCATCTCATTATTTTGTAAGTAACCAAGAATTGGGAGTGCAGAAGAATAAGAATGGCCTATGTGTAACAGTACATGGATTTCTTTCTGCCTGAGTGTTGTAAAAAATGAGACTGGAAATATATAGGCAAAGTTACCCAAAGTTAGAGTGTATGTACTTTGCGAATATTTCCGAATTTTTTTTTTTTGTGAGCTGTTGTATGTCGTTATCAATATTAGTCAGCACAAATTCACGTAGACTTTCATCATTTTTTGATGTAACAGAATATGTAGGAATGTTTTGTACGAATATCTTTTGTTGAGAAAATAATTAGGTTATTTCTGAATTTGAGGTTTATGTAAATAGTAAAGTGTACTGAATAAATAAAACTCATACGTAATTTATCTCGTCAGAATTTACTACATAAGCTGCAATATTTCTCTTCATAAATAACCTTTAATAAATTTGGGACTGGAACTGACAAATTGACTGAATGTCATACAGATCACGTTCAATGCTTTGAGTTCATTTTGTGCAAGAAGATAACCAAGTATCAGTAAGCATTAATCCACACCTCCCAAATCCTTATTCCCAGCAGTAACGGTTCTGTAATATTATGCATCTTAAACAGACGAAATGCACATTTTCTAAATTAATATTTTAATCTTTAATTTTGATATCTTCTACATGTTTCGAACCCGGAGGTCATCTTCAGGAAGACGGTTGTATATGCAGTTATGGTATGGTATGTTTTACATGCGTCGGTATAAAGAGTCCAGTACGTAGAAGAGTGTGTTCGATACAACCTGCTTATTCTGATGCATGTAAAACGTACCATACCACAACTGTATATACAACCGTCTTCCTGAAGATGAACCCTCGGGTTCGGAACATGTAGCAGACATCAAAATTAAAGATTAAAATATTAATTTAGAAAAAGTGCATTTCGTTTGTTTATGTTGTGTAATTGTATTACGATCCACGGTGCAAAAAAACACATAAAAATCATAAAGTTCTGTTTTGAGGAAGTGTCAGGTTGTACTGATGTTTGGGACGCATGTTCTCCTTGTGGTTTTCCTCATTTTTTCCGACTTTATCTGTCGTTTTATATTTCATGCATTCGGTTACCAAACATCATCTGCATTGGCTATAATAGACACAGGGAAAAATATGGTTGAAATTATTCATTCGGGAGTCATATTTGTTATATCTAACTCCAAAGAAAGCCCAAGGTAAAAATATAATTGAGTTACTTAGAAGAAACACTGAAACTTATAAGCTCTTTTGGAATAAACAGTCACATGGAGCATATTTACAGGCAGTGAAGGCCATGCTGTAGCAAAACTTATAAACTCTGGTTCACCAATCAAGGAAATGCCTGGATACATCATATTCTTAAGTGATTCTATAATAGATATTATGAAAGAAGTATTCCATAAAATAAGTAAAGATGTCTATCATATGAATGAGGAAATTTTAAACACTCTCGGCGGACATCTTGCCTAAGGGGAGATGAACGGCATTTACCATCTTAATATGCCTTCTTTTCTTCCTTCTGCTTGTTTCCTTTTCCCCAGGTGTTTGGAAAGCTTCTTCCTCTTTCCAGTCCTAACTCTGTAAAGGTCTTTACGGCGCCAGTGAAGGGACCTTAGAGTTTTCATTTACTTCGCAGCAAATATACCAAATGAACTTTGCCAATTTCATTGCCCCTCGATGGTTTTGTAAGTGATCTTCACAAGGCCTGAATTGAAAAAGGATCATTAAATAAAAAGAAAAGACACTAAAATTCGCAGACACCGGCTGTTATTGTAACTTTTTTAGTGTAGGCTAAATATTGTGTTACCATTCTTTTGTTAGGTAACGGAAGGCGAAAATTTTGAGGACAGGTAGCAGTTTTCATTTGGGAGCTTCTGTCGCTTACTTAATCGGGTCTACAGCCTACGCTGGGATAGCCATTGTACCATTCTACACGTTCTGAGACCGGGTAATTACGCAGTGGTTAGACAATTATTCTAGCCGTCAGTGTTAACTATAGAATGTGTACGCACAGACGTGCGTTCTACTCTCAAATGTTCTTAGTATCTTACAGTTTACTGTTGTGGTTAGTGAACTGATATACCAGACCAAAACTCAGCTTCAAATTTTGACTCTTTCCTCTTCTCACTGTTTCTATCTTCCTCTTTTTTTAATCACCCCTTCATATTCTCCCAATTTCCATTTACCACAGGAGCCGACGTGAAACAAGCTATCGCCTCCTGGCTACAACACTTCGTCGAAATTTCCCGTAACATTTAAAGGCGGAAAACTGCGAGTGAGGAAAACACAACTGTGGGCACCTTTATTAAAGACATGCAATGAATTACTACAAATACAACAATGTTATTAACAGTAGTGCCAGTAAAGTAAGGTTAACGGAAACCTCAATGTCAAGAAATATAATGACTTACTCTGAGGCTGGCCATATTTAATGATGGATGATCTCCGTCTGTTGAACGTAGCGTGGTAATGCCTTAGTACAAAAACTGTATATTGTTTCTTTCCAATTGGAGGAAATGATGAATATGTTTTGGAATACCTTGCTAGGATTTTCTAATTTCCTCTTAACTACATTTATAAGTAGTGATTACCTGCTGCGAGTAAGACACATTAATCTCCACTTGTCCTACAAGACAATTTTACAAGTATCTTCTTCTTTTAGATGACACCTTCTCTTTGTGTTCTGTCAAACAAATGTTATTTTACTTTCCGAACTGCACAACTATATAAACCTTTCATATTTGGTTTCTGTTCAATACTAATACATGTTTCGGCTGTCTATTTCAACTGTCATCAGGTATAAAGAACTACTGGCTCACAAAAAGAGCCTCTCCTTTTTCTGAACCAGTATTCCTACCTGATGATGGCTGAAGCAGACAGCCGAAACATACAGTAGTATTGTATAAATATCAAATATGCAAGATCTGTACCGTTGTTTTGTTCGGAAGCAAAATTAACAAATCTAATTCTCCTTCACTCTCCGCAACAAACATTTTGCTGGCTCAGAATGGAGTGCTGCTACCTAAACCGCCTTTCCAGTGTTCGTGAACTTAGCGACATTCTTTCTTAGTGATCAAGATGGCTTTCATAGCATGCAGAGAAATACGACCCGGAAAGAGGTTATTACCTCTTTCGGTGCTCTCATTAACTCACTACAGAAATATTTACTTCTGTAGAGCAGAATATACTCAACTGTCATAACCCGCGCTACGAAAAAGGCCTACTGTTGTACATTTTCAATTTCACACAGCGGTGAGCCGTCTGTTATCTTCCTAATAGTCAGACAGAAGCGTAGGTCTGAACATAGATTTTGCCCAGAAGTTCAGGTCCTTACGTTGAATATCGCTCCCAACATACAAGTTCGCCATCTGCCCTGCTGATATTATTAATAGTCCTATTGAGCAGGAAGAGTGTGTCTCTACAGTGCATTGACATTACCAAGTCGAATAATTCCTTAAACACATTTACAGTTACCAGATCGAGCGGGATAGAATGGGGTGGGTGGATAAGTAACTTAAACCTGAGAGATGAGAAATTCAGGAAATCTTGCATTTAGAAAGCCTGAAAGAAAGGGATCACAGCGGAGATGGGTGTATCACAGAGGAGAAGGATACAACAATGGATCTTAAAGAGGGTATGGCTCTATGTGCTGGATTAAACTGGCTTATGTACGTCCTAAAAGCGCGTTCGTTTGAAAGGATCATTTCTTGACCAGCTGCGTGACAGCGAATTTCTAAATAAAGACTTCTGGTTGGAACTAATTTTGTTCATTTTGTCACTAATTACTGTGAAAACTCTATCCTCCCTCTCCTCATGCAATAAGAACAAATTGTTTCTGTTCTTGCATCGTCACCCACGCGGAACCTTATTTATGGTAACAAGAAACAAGAGTAAGAAAGGAAATTAGACGTGCTCCTATAATTGGTGGCACACTGACGTATGAGTTGAAATACTGCTGCTGATTTATGAAATAAATGAAAAATCAATCCTGGATAGAAAGAAATGCGCTTCTCACTCAGCCTGTGTGATTATTGTTCACGTCTACAAAGGCAATGTTTTGTTGGGGTGTTTACGTTTCTCGCTCTTTTGTTCGTCGTTCGTTGACAAACGGCAGAAAACCCGTTCAGTAAGTTCTCATGCAATGAACGTCAGTCAGTATGTTTAGAAGACGAACACAGCCACTCAGTATCTCTGTCAGTCAGCCAGCCAGCCAGCCAGCCCGTCATTCTCCCTGTATATTAGTCACACAGAGCAGCCTACTCTGTTTTTCAACCAGTCAGCCTGTTTGTTAGTAAAACACAGCCATATTTGTCGGCCATTCAGTCAATCGGCATTTTTTTACTGGTCCCACAAAGCTACAGCCAGACGGTCATTTATTCTGTTTTGTTCTTTTCAGCCGAATGGAGCTATCTATACTGTCAAACAAATCAGCCGGTCATTCAGTCAGCTTATTACTCAAACAAGAGCCTGGCAACCTCGCTATCAGCAATTGTTCTCTTCACTCTATAGCGCACATTTGATTTATTCATTTATTCTGAATTAAAAAATTAATCTGTAAAAAGGATTCTAATTCTGTGAAAAAATGCTTCCCTTATATGTGGGATGGACAAGTATCGTTTTTGTTCCCTCCATTATAACATTTAGATGGTTACGCGTAAGAAAAGTTCAGCTTGTTTCGTTTTCAATACAAATCGGAACATATTTTATTAAAAGCAATTGTGGTTCTCTTCCATGGCGTTTCGTGTTTTTGTAGGCACTTCTTGTCCTGTGTGTATTGTGAACTTTCTTTTGTTGGCATGAAAATGATAGCAACAGAGATGTCGGCATAACGGATTAATATTCTTGGATTCTGAGTTGTTGGCTATGGAAGGATTTAATAACTCTAGATTTAACGCCGTGTAAGAAAGTCACTGGAAAGCACAATGGGAGAAACAAGGAATTTGGTATCAGACCGTTCGGAAGACGTCTTTTTCGACGAGCAAGTAGATGGAAGGATAATATTAAGTTTGATCTTATGGAGAGGAGGTATGAGGATAAGGAACAGATGTAAATAGCTCACGATTGTGTCAGGTGGTGTTAGCAATGTTGAGTAGCTACACACTGATAAAAACATACAGATATTTAACTAATTTTAACGAACTAAACTATGTAAGTTCATAAAAATCATCTATTTAGATATTTAGGTTTGGGATAAACATATTTGAATTTCGAGTTTCAGTTGCTTTAAATTTCTTTGTTCATACGTACACACGTTTATGCAACAGATGGAAAAGTTCTACATTGTTCCGAGAACTTCGTGCTTGTTCATTGACTTGATACCAGTAAAAACACGGGGCAGGATATTGAAGTTTGTACATTGCATATTGTGCAGTGTGCACAATTATGTACTGTATTTATCAACAATACATCCATTCATGTCCCATATACTGATGTATGGTTTCCGTGTTGAATAATTGCATCATCATCAGTGTTGTTTGTTATTTTCTGTCAATATCTTCATATTTTTCACTGTTATACTCACTACTTCTTATTGTTGCATTCACGCATGTTCACTTACGTGCTTACTCCATCGAGCCGAGTCCTTCCTGAGAAGCGAACAGATTCTCAGTCAAGAAATTCCCCTCATTTCAAGGAACCCGGAAGTTCATTTCCACATTTACAAGTGCCGCCACCTGTTGCACACATTCTTACTCTTCAGTTGTCTTGTCGTGGTTTTATGATACAGTAGTTAGCATCTAAGTGTGAATGTCAATAAACGATGTAAATACGTGATTGTAGTTGATTAATAAGAATTAGCACGAAAAGTTGCAGCAGTAGTTGGTTGGCATTTGTACTCATTTAATACCGGTTGGGTCTTCTCGTGTTAGTACCAACTTTCGGCACGTGATCGCAGGCGTCGTATCATTTGCACGTTAGTACGACAAACATGGCATAGATAGCACCAGTTTCATGGGCCAGAATACATCATTGGACTGCATAGGTTACGAGATATGGTAATCATCTGAGCCAGTTTAATAACCTGTGGCCAGTGTGTTAAACTCTACTAACAGTTTAACCTACTGACGTTAAATATATACGGAGTGTGGTAATGAGAGTTGAGTGTTATCAAAGATGAAGATTTTAACGCATGTTTGTGTAGTAATTTTCTCATTCACTTTACTGACGGCAAGTTACTGCAGGCGCCTACACACCCAACCAAGAAACGTTCTGCTGATTATCGGTGAGAATGTAAAGTGAGTTAGGTATAGTCAAAACATTCACATCACAGCCGCTGGGTTACGGAAATACATTCGTCAGATAATTTATAGCGGTGCATCTAGGTTGGGATTCGGCTAGGTTGGTAGCTCACGTGAATGTGGGAACCATCTGTGGTGGGAATTGTACACATTTTAAAAGCGGTTCTAGGCCAGAAAAGGGGACGGTAATAGCGATGAAAACGTTGTTCCATTAGAGTGCGTGTCACAGATATGTGATATTTGCGGCACAATTTTCATAAAAATTTGTTGCTTTCGATAACACAACATAACTGTTTAATTACATTTTTTAGCCAAACGGTATTATTAAAGAATAATGATATTTAAGTATCGCGTACATGCATCAGAGTTAGCACTACCATTCTGTACATTCTGAATTATGGACATAACAGGAGGGGACGTTTTTCATGAGACCAGACTTTCAGAACTCTGTAATGTGCAAGTTCATTTATTCTTATTGTGCTTGCCCAAACCTTCCAACATATCCAGTTTCTTATCTTAATCGGATTTCATCACATTGAATCCAAATGAATGAAAATGAGGGCCAGTGAAGAATAAAACCACACATTTTGACTCCTTCAGATTTCCATATCATTTTTGTGTGAAACATCCCGTTGTAATATACACACAGTAAACTGGCTGGCAAAGACCATCACAACTACATTTGATGATTTTTACTCTGATTTATTGTGACATGTTTTGGCTTCTCTTCAGAAGCCATCATCAGGTGATGTAACCAAGAAAAATTATCGTGCACATATCATTAAAATATTTCATTCCATGAAGTAGAGACCCAGAATTATAGTCGTTTCTGGGAACCAAAATTAATTATTTGCAAAAAAAATAAGATATGCTTATAAAAATATATCTTTATCATGTGCTTTGAAATGAAAGGATAGTGCTTGTGTGCTAAATAGGTTTCAAGGGGGAATAATCAGTATTTAGAAACTTATCTTTAATATCTTTGTTGTATGGTGATTATTACAGAACAGTTAAGTAGTCAGGATCACAATATTTATTCCAACAACTGCACAACAACAAAAATTGAATGGTTTTGGGCTATTTTCTAGCTCATTTATGCTACTTAGTCCCTTCATAATATTCTTTTCATGTCTAATAAATCATTTCGAATAATTTAGAATTTTCTATATCATTTTAACATTTTTAAAATTGTATTTTATTGCACTGATGTCACTGTATTGTGGTGTACGCCAATTACTGAAACACTCATGAATGTCTGTTAATGCTTCATATTCATTATTTTATAGAAATTTGTGTGTTTTTAATTGGTCTATCCAGTATTAATACCCCACTTCGTCTGTCTTTGTAATGAGTATTTTAGTTCGTGTGAGATATATGGAGATTTATTATTTCATACTTGGAGCCAACTATATGTTGACACTATTTTACGTACCTGACCTTTTGTTATATACTGTTACAAGCATGTGTATGTATTTTGTTGATATGTTCCGTATCCAACTGGTTTTCTTTCCTTCATGGATCTATGGAATGTATGAGGAGTAAATGAATAAATAATATATTGTGCTCCTCTTATATGTTTTGGCCTACACTGGCCTTCTTCAAGGGGGTGGTTAACAACAGAAAGTGGCTAATTATGATATAAATGCAGGTATTATGCTAAAATACACATTCGTATGTTTAAAACTTGGAAATATGTAATATTTATAAATTATCATGTTATTTGTGAACTTATGTAACCTCTTTCTAAGTTTTAAATATTTTAATATGTTTATTACTCAACATGTGTATTTTAGCATTGTAACTGAAGATCTGTAACATAGTTAGCTACTTTCCTATGTTAACCACTTCCTTGAAGATGGCCAATATAGGCCGAAACATGTAGGTGGAGTGTTTTATATATATATATATGTGTGTGTGTGTGTGTGTGTGTATACAACTGTTGTCTTTTTATTGCTGTGCAGTTGGAATAAATATTGTGAGCTAGTTTATGCCATGGAACAAGGATAATTTTAAATAAGTACTAAAGCTTTACAGTAAAATGGGACTTACTGTGTAGCTGATTGGATAGGACCCAGTTTGTAGATGTTAAATTTTCTAATTTTTTTTTCTTTCTATTTCTTGTTCCCAAATGGCTCTTGTTGTAGTCTGTAAAATGAATATATGGTTAAAGTTACAAGTTATTGACATACTGTGTATGTGTGTAAAATACCATTTGTGTAATTGAAGAAAGTTACATAATATTGTAGAAGACTGCTATAATCCTGATTACGGTTAGGCCACTCTCATTTTGGAGGAAGTACTGAAGGAAGACAGCAAAGCATCATAGATTAAGTGGATACGATATGTTGTGTGATGATGTCAAATATTACGTTAAGAGTAGCTGGACACAGGAGAAATTGCACATTTATAGTGGCTAAAGAATGTAATTGATAACAACATTGCTGGCAACATCTCATGCAGAAGGAACTGCAACTTTGCTAGCAACATCTCATGCAGAAGGAGCTGCAACATCTCTCCTGTTGAGGTTTCATGCAGATGAAATTGTTTGCAATCCGTCAGTGAGAGTTATACCAGTTAGTCAAAATAAAACATTTGAGGAACTGCTGTTAGAGCAATTAAAACAAATGCCTCATGTAAACACTGTAAGGAAGTGGATTTGTGCAGGGGCGGAAGTAATAACGTTGGGAGAGGTAAGTGAACGAATGAAGGAAACTGTGAGTAACAATGTGAAAGACAGAAACAGACAAGAAAAAAGAAGAGAGTGGTGATTCTGCACAATTAAAAACCCCAAGCTGTGATTTAAATGGTGCTCAGTCTTCTCCCCAGGTGGTATTTAATATTTAAATATGGCTTCCCAGCTTATCTGTAATTACATTCAGAAAAGGTTACATAACTTGAGAACTACAAAACATAACATTTCAGACTGCAGCATTACTTACCAATATTATGTTAATGTTGTACCTTTTTTATATTGAAGATTTGATGTCATAATATTGTGTGATTTTGCCATAAGCTTTGAATTCTATCCTCTTGCACAAAAGTTACAGTTCGGTGTATTTATTTATTTGTGCTTTAAGAGTTATGTTACTGGAGACGTATGTTTTTAACAAGACTGTAACACTACATCATCATGAGAATAAATACACTCTTTTAGTCATATTCTTTCTACGGTACAATAGCACACTTATGTCTCCAAATGAAAATATAAACCACCAACTCACATTCCACTACCGTTACAACACTTTCGTGATGAGATATGCCAGAGGAATGTTCCAATTAGGCTTACAGCAGTGCTGTACTAAGGCGTCATGTGTAAAGAATAAAGTTTGAGAGGTCAGTGTGAAACAGTTTGAAAATGGATTTCTTGCACAAGCCTACTTGGCAATCATGACACTGACAAATTGACTCCATCTGTTTCTTCTGTAACGAACAAGCAACATGCTGTCTTTGATGCGAAGGAATTTAAAGTATGTTACATTCTTCCATTTCCACTTACCCCATTGATATATACTTAATTTGTTTGGTAGAAAGTAACTGTAGGCTCCACTTCCCTGAAACCATGGGGTAAGTGTAACATAGAGCTCACATAATATGTTTTTTGTTCCTGAGTCACAACCATAAACTGTGTACTTCTTATATTTGTACCTCAGTTAGATACTGAGTTTGTAGTCGATTGTATGAAATTTCAACAAAATAGAACCTAAATTCAGGGAGTAATCACATATTAATCCTTTAAATGCCAAGATAAATCCCATCTGCCATTTGCTGGCATTATTAGGAGCTAACCATATTTTCCACGTTAGCAGGCTAAGGGTTAAATTTCAACTCTTAAAAATAGTGGTTCTACTTGTCGTGGTTCACCTTAT
>Ga0123352_10014872_pt1 | contig 12395 bp, 8 predicted proteins | sample TergutLab28metaG_FD_89700 | JGI IMG/M metagenome (GOLD analysis project Ga0123352, IMG submission 89700) | Labiotermes labralis P1 segment gut microbial communities from Petit-Saut dam, French Guiana - Lab288 P1 | ecosystem: Host-associated > Arthropoda: Insects > Digestive system > Gut ... | reverse complement strand
CTGTAAAATGGGTACCGGGTCTTTCCCGGGGGTAAAGTGCGGCCGGGGCGTGCTGCTGACCCCTCACCCCCTTCTAGTGCCGCGGTCATGGAAGAGTAGAGCTATACCTCTACCCACCCTCTGAGCCACACTAGGCCTGTAACGGGTTCACTTTACCTTTGCCTTATTTACTTGCATATATAATAATAATTCTTGAAAGACCAAGGAATTGGCGGCACTCCTGTTTATCCCTTGGAAGCACGGAACTTTATAGAGGAAGGGAGAGAAATTTGGATCGTGTAATGAGAGATATGATGTTGGTTGCAGGTGAAAAGCGAAAATTTACAACTTTGAAAGTTCTCAGGCGGTGCCCTATGTTGAAAATTAAGTCTGAAGTAAGGTACGCCTTTGTGAATTGAAGGAGGTAAAGCGATACGAGTTTGACTGTGTTGAGGAGGTACACTTAGAGGGAAAGGCTTTGAACGGCTGGTGTTAGGGGACGGAGTTTGCTATTAACATTGGGGGCGCTGGTGTATGACGTATATTCGACGATTACGTTGGCTAGTTTCGAGTTACGAATACTTCGAATAAGGATTTTTTTACCTCTTCGTAGTCTGGTATTTGTGCCGACGTTTCGTCTGATCCATTCTTTAGGATCGTCTGAGATTTCGGCAAATTTATACCAGACTGCAATCTGTCAAATCGAAGTATCTAAGTGCTTTGTTCCCTGCATTACAAACTTCTCTCATTATCTTTCTTCTTCTTCGTCATTACGTAGCTAATGTACCGCAGCTTTTAAGGCTTATTGTACTACCCTATCCCCCCTTCTCTTTTTTTAGACGTTCCCACTTCCGCTGCCATCTGCCTCCACGACCGTAACGACGCGAGAGATCCTAGCAGCGAAAGGTGGAACTGTGTGGGCGAGAAAGTTCCGGTAATTTTGCCTAAATGACGACTTCCACGCCATTTTGGGATCTTTTACATGCCGCAAGTCTACGACATGGAACCTACGGCACACCGTGCTGAGGATTTTTTTCGCCCTGAAAAATCCTGACGGCTTCGGCCGGGTTTGAACCCGCGAACTCGGGTACTTAAAGGCACCACGCTACTCCTAGACCACCAAAGCCGCTCTCAATATCTTTACCATAATGATGAGCCAGTTGAACTTGTTTATGGAAAGAATCTTCTTTTGTTGTCTGAATCATTCGTGACGTATGATGTGATTGGTCGGTAAAATGCGCAATATTGGAAGGTTTCGGCAGGTGTTACTGTACACGCAGTTAATACAGGACTCTAAATACCGACCCAGACGATGTATTTGGTTTGACGGTAGTAAATGTGAAGTTCACAAATTCCCTGCACTAAACATACCTCTCTTTGAGGTAAATATTTCATACCCACTGCAATATTTCACAACGCGTCGTAAAGTCGCATTAAACGTGTCTTCACTTTTTTTTTTTACTGTCGGATATGTAAGCCATTTTATGTTCCTTCGGACGGAGAAAGATAGAATAATTGCCTACATGCACATATGCTAAACGATAAAATGTCACAAACAAAAAGGTTTTTGCTCTTCTCGGATGTTACGAAGCACAGATTCGCAGTTAGTGACCGACGTTTTGGGAGAGACTGTTGGTCCCAGAGTCAAACAGTCGCAAGAAGATACAGCACTTCCTGCGACTGCTTGACCCTTGAAGTTGGGACCGATAGGTTGTTCCGAAACGTCGAAAACTACGAATCTGCGCCGCGTAACGTCCAGGAAGAGCGGAGACCTCATTTACGCTGTGGCGGGAGCCTACAGTCACTCGAAAAAGATATGCATTAAAGATAATACTTGTCTGTCATATTTGGGGTTTGGTCACAGGTGAAGAATAAGTTGTGGTCTTCTGATATGACTCCTATAGTTTTTTTTAATACATCTTTAGCTGACTTCGTGGCATTTTAAATCGCACAGTGCGCTTCGACTTTAGCCGAATCTCGCCACCTGAAGAGGAAATATTCAGACGTTTCCGTAGAACTATGAAAACGACCACGAAGAGACGTCCACATAATCATTGTCCTGGCAGAAGTCCGGTTTTTCGCCTCACAAATTAAAAAATAAATTATTTTGTCTCTGACTAACGCTACAATTATCGACAATTCCCTTTAATAAGACTGCCCTTTGAAGGTGTCGTTCAACGATGATTTTATTATTAAATTACTTACGACAAACCATCTGCCTTGAACATAACCGCTAATAGTACTTGATGCGAATGTCCATGTGTTTTCGTCACCGCTGTTAATTTTCTCACGCATCTCTATCAGTCACCAGCACACTGTCATACTCTAGCTCTGCACTTTGTGACGGGGTGAACAGACGTGTTTACAGTTGGACTTAATGGAGACTTCTGGCAGTGCGCGGAATTAGGTATGAATATAAATCGAGGACTTAGCCCTTTAAACGCTAAGTTAAATCCCATTTGCTGGCGGTATTAGGAGCTTACCATATACTCCACGTTAGCCGGATAAAGGTTAAAGAGCTGTTAAATGAGTAAGCCTTCCATACCGGTGTCGGTACACAGTACCTGCCCTTAAAGCTTTTCGCACTGCAGCCCTTGGTACGTCGTACGGATGTGAATGCATTTAAGATAACTGTACATTTAAAACCAATGAGACGTGGGCAGTAGTTGGAATCGAAACGCCTGTGTGAGAAAAGGGTCGTATTCGGCTTTCCCATACTCCGCTGTATGTAGGTATATTAAATCAGATTTGAGGGTGCCTATTCGGAATATGAAGGCATCGCAATCCCCTGAAACATCGTTACATTGTGACAAAGCTTCAAGACATTACATGCCAATACACTACTGTTGGTAGACATAATAAATTACAGTATTAGGTACACTGGGTAAATGAACAACTTTGCACAATTACGCTATATAATACGTTTATTATTATAATCCTCTACATGTTTCGAGCAACTCTGTGCTCATCATCGGGAGGTAAAATTGCATTAGTACAGCATCTGGTATAGTATTCTGAAATAAGTGAGTGGTCTAAGTTACTAAAACATATCTACGTAATGTTTATAAAACATTACTAATAAAATCTGGATAAAACTCATAAGGATGTGTTATTGTTTTTGTAACTTAGACTACTCACTTATTTCAGAATACTATAACAGATGCTGTATTAATACAATTTTACCTCCTGATGAAGAGCAGAGAGTTGCTCGAAACATGTAGAGGATTATAATAATAAACGTATTATATAGCGTAATTGTGCATCAAGTTGGCCATTTACCGAGAGTCGTACCAGGATGCACGGTCAGCAAAACATAAAATTCATGAGCAGGTACGTTTACTGGCATCTCAAAATTTGTGGATTGTTTCAGTGCTGGCCCAGTACAGGAGCACTTTGTCTACACAGTGTTCAAGAAGCTGTAATTATCAAAAAAACAAAAGGGATTAAGAATATACAGAATTTTTCTTCAGCTGCTATCCGTGCTCTGTGGATTATTATTTCCAGAGGCTTTGTCTTACAGAACTAAAGAGAAATGAGAGAAACAGACCGTTCGTAGTACTTTTTTTGACGAGAGGTAAAAATGTGGGATTGAAAGCGTTATTCCTCTGGGAGGACAAATAAACTCGGAGGAAATGTTCTTGTGAATATGTTTGTGTGTGTGTTTGTGTGTGTGTGTGACAGTACTGCAAAATATTAGGTGGTGTTGGTATAATAGGTAAAGTAAAAAAGGTAAAGCAGTCCCATTACAGGGCTGAGTGGCCCAGAGGGTTCCAGGAAGTTAAGGTTCCCAGCTTTCATGACAACGGCACAGGGTGGTGGTAAGGTTGTCAGCCCTACGCACCGACCGCCTTTACCCCAGGAAATACTCCTGGTACTCATTTCTGTTAGAGGCTGAGTCGATCCCAGGGCCATAGTGCGATCGGAAGGATTTTATGTCAATGAAAAATTCCAATGACACCATCTGGAATCGAACCAGCGACCTTCCGATTTGTGGCACAACACCTTAACCACTGTGTCACCGCGGTTCCCGGTGTTGGAATAGACAACGTCGAATTTTAGGCGCAGTCACGAAATGTTGAAAAGCGGCTATTAGATTCGTCTTGTCTGTCTATCCGTCCTTCCGCATGGAACTACTGGGCTCCCACTGGACAGATTGTAATGAAATTTGATGTTTGAGTATTTTTTCGAAAATACGAGAATTTCGAGAAAATTGAAGTTCCATTAAAATCTGGCAAGTACAACCGACACCTTACATGAAGGCCTATGGATATTTATGATAGTATCTCACTTGATTCTTCTTAGATTTAGAAATATTTCAGACTAACGTTGTAGAGGAAACAAAACACATTTTATGTTGAATAAATATATATTTTTTCGAAAATCGTGCCTTGTGTGGCATAGTGTGGAAAAATGTGGTTGATCCAGACAGATCACAGATTAAAATATAATAATTGCATGCTGGATGCCTAAGGCTATAGACACACACTCGGAATATGTAACTCTTATTGATTACCCACTGCTTCAATCGTGGCACGAACGCGCCTCAACCTTACGTTCCACGTACATTACTTGTCTTGTTGTTGTTGCTTAAAAACGACAATGTATATATTGCAAAATGCGAGTTGTTGGGTTCTCACGGCTGTGTTGCTCAACATCTAAGTCTTCTGGGTTGTTACTTCTTGTCGATTAGTAAAAAGTTACGGATGTTTTAATGGAAAGTGCTGCTTTTGAAAAGTCTGAAATTATTTACCAATACACACGGCTTAATATCACACAAGTCTCAAATCTTCAGCTACGGTTTTTTTATTCAGCATCATTCCTGGACGCTTCGATCTTTAAAAATGGGGTCATTACGTTGTTTCGCTGGTTCGATCCCAGCTAGTGCCAGTTGATTTTTCATTGACATAATATCCTTCCGATCGCACTATGGCCATGGGGTCTTCTCAGCCTCTAACAGAAATGAGTACCAGGAATATTTCCTGGGAGTAAAAGCGGCCGATGCGTAAGGCTGACAACCTACCAACATCCTGTGCCATTGTCACGAAAATTGGGAACCTTAACTTCCTGGAAACCTCTGGGCCTCTCCAGACCTTTACCTATACGTTTTACGTTGTTTCGAAACGTCTGGAACATATAACTCAGTAACGCAGCGCTATATCCCAGTAGAGCGGATTCCTTAGTTAGACCGCTGCTTGAACCTTAAAAACCCACTGTGGATTCATTTCGCTTGAAACGTGCAACGGTTGCAAATTGGCTCACTTCTTTTACGTTCTTTTTCTACCGCCTCGTACCCTCTTGTATGCGTGATGGTGTGTTCGGTGTGTGTAATGTGTTATTTACATTTGGATATACACTCCCGCACACATTAGGTCTGTACCTGTACGTGCTTACGTAAGAATACGCCTGTTCTCATGGTATATGGACATTTACCTGCGGTAACCTGCTGCAACTTCGCTACACAAGGAATTTTTTTTCAGTGACCTTACCCTGCACCACCTGAGGCCCCGTGTTATTTGCATCTTATTAATACGCATGTGACACTTTAAAAACTGGAGGATTTGCTCAAATTTTAGTTTCTGTTATCCTACGCAGGTGTGTGCCAACCTGCAGCGATATGCCGTAAGCCGATATTCTTGCAACTTGACTGTTGGGAGGATGGCCAACCGTACGGGGCTGAACACCGGTACACCTACAGCGTAAGGAATTCAGTGGCAATGATCGACAGTGGCTGTGACCACGATAGATCGTTACCGCGTTTGCGTTAGTACACAAATGGGTACTATCTTGAGCCAGTTAAATCCGGTCCACACTCTCACGGTTTATTGCCAACAGTAAGACTGCCGACAGAGAGTTTGGGTCCCGGTAAACAAGTTTTTGTCAGCCCCTCCCCCTCAGAGGGCACTGTCACACTGTCACAGAGCACGTAGCGAAAGAGTAAGCTGGGGTAAGGAAACAGTAAGGAAACAAAAAGGAAAACGTCGTATGCAAGATGGCCGCTTGCCGCACGTGCCGTCAGCACGACAAGTCGTTACCCTCTTCGTCGACTGTATGACCCTGGAAGATGGGACTGACAGGTTGTCCCTAAACGTAGGTAACGAACTACCAATATACGCTGTGCAACATCCCAGAAGAGCGAAGATCTCAAATCACTACCCAATTATGTCTGATACGACTGAGAAAGAAATAAAAAATATATGCAGAACTTTCGGGTCTTGGGCACCCTACCGGACCCCTCGGTCCCGTTAGTTTTTACCGGCTTTCTGCCTCCTCTCGTCGGCACTCTCCGTAACTTCCGTTCTTATGCACATATTAAACCTCCGAAGTATCCGTACGAATCTTCTCTTCAGATATTGTGAACTGAAATGTTTATGCACGATCGCTTTTTCGATTAATTGTAATAAGGCAAACAGTTGAGGCATCCCCGTTTTGTATGTAACAATGAAGTAAAAGGGCAAAGTAAATCAAAACACAACTAATTTATTGGTTGGGTGTTAAAGAAACGACATGTTTCGGCCCACTCAGAGACCATCATCAGGTTTACAAAGTTTACAAAGTTGGCGTTGGTGCGGTTCCCAACACCAACAACGTCAGAGCCAAGCGGGATGACCCCCGCCCAGGATACCACAAACCAACGCACGTCCACCGCCGTACCTGCTCACACGCAGTTTATATCTCATATGTAATTTATAGGCCTGATTATGAGATCTCAACATCCGCCACACACAAACAATATCTAGTCTCTTAGTACTTTCTAAACCTGATGACGGCCTCTGATTAGGCCGAAACACGTCGTTTCTTTAACACCCAACCTATAAATTAATTGTGTTTTGACTTACTTTGCCCTTTTACTTCAAACAGTAGAGCAGTTTGTTGCTAGATTTCCTTATTTATTTGTTCATTTTTTATTGAGCTCTGATTCTTTTTTTTTACATAAATCTGCGCCCAAGTACACGAGGTTATTGCAGGGCACAGATTCATTAAATTTGTACCTCTTTACATTGATACAACTAGAGTCTCTCTTGATCCCCGATAGCAGTTGGTGATAAGACTTTAACTAACGCTCCGACCGCTTAATTCCCGGTAAAAGATCCCGCCCGAACAGCTTGATAAGAGGCTGTTGTACCCCACAGCAAGTATCAAAACTATCGAAAACAGAAAAATCTCCATCACTGTAGAGTATCACAAGCCGGTTCGTCAGTTGTTCATCCTGTACCCTGCGCAGTATAAAAGTACCCAGTTCGTCTAGTTTTGTGGTTCATCCTCATATAAAATCCATTTCGATTCCAGGAACCATATACTGTCGAGCAAGCACGTGTTATATTCTATGCAGAATTTATATTTTACTTAACTGTTTATGCTTACATTCCGAATGGTAGTTATCCGGTGGCAAAGGGTTCGGTTTTTGAAGTGACATGCGCGCTGATGTGCAGGTGTGTGCGTCTGCTGCTTTTCCTACACTAGAAACAATGAGCTGTTTTATAATGCAGGTTATTGTTGAGACGGAGTGGAATTTAACTGTAGAAATAATGAATTATCTGCTATTCCACGTCTAATGTATCGTCCTCTTTAATTTAATTTATAAATGATATGAAATTGTTTTGTTACGAAAATGTGATAATATTAAATAGCATTTTCTTCCTTTCTCAGTCTGACCTCTTCTACCTATCAAACTTAGATATAGACGGTTTTTGCTGAAAGCGTGAGCGTCATTAGATAAATTAGGAATGCGCGATTTTAAGCTTCCGACACAGTGTAAATGAGGTCTTCGTTCTTCCGGGCTGTTATGCATTGTTGATTGGTATTCAGATACTACCATTGAACTCTGAATAACGTCCCAGAAGAACGAAGACCCGAAGTCACGAAAAAATACGAAGTGGATTTGTTACTTGTGTTGGTAACTCCTATAACGAAACACTGTGCCACTTTTCGCCAAACACAGACATAGTAGAATTTAATGTTTTGTTGACTGTGCAGCTCTGTATAATCTTGTAAATAAAGCAAACTTGGTGCACAATTTATTCTTAGTATCTATCAATCTCTACATGTTTCGAGCGACTATGTGCCTATCATCAAGAGAAACAGCTGTGCTTATGCGACACGTGGTACTTGTTATTCTGTGTGGATGACTGTCTGGTATGCAGGGTGCATACCAGACAGGCTTTATTCACAACACAGACACAGTCGTCGCAAAGAAGCCAATTTCTATATCAGAGGTTATACAGAGGTCGACAGAGTGAAGGTCCGAAATGTCATCCGTCGCCTACGATTTATTTGTGTACACTAGTGATGGAATCAGGTTGGTCGTATTATTTTTATATCAGTGCTCGCCTGCTGTAAATAGAACACTTATTGATGTATTTTATGTGTTGTTAGAAATGATGCAGAGTTGTTTATGGTCAACACAAATGTCCAGTTAAAAATGCACACGCATGCTGTCTTTCACCTAATCTTTCTAGTAAATACCGAAACAAAATACACAATTATTCCAGTGTTTAATTAAGAATTTTGCTATGAAGGTATTTGGGGAGTGGTGGTGTACGTCCCCACGTCTTCATTACGGCGCTGGATTGTGTTTGTCATTCTCACGGCCGACTGCTTGTAACATTGGATAACCACCCCCACCCCCACCCCCCCAGTACGCAACAAGTAGGAAGCTGGTTGTGCTCCAAGGCCATTATGGGCTCTTGAGGGAAAACAGACTGCTTGATCCTGCAAGGAGTCGAGCCACGTTTTCTCGGCGTCCGTTCTGTAGCCTAGTTACTATGAAGACTGGCCCATTCCGACGATCACAGGATTTAAACTTGTTAGCGAGAGAAAGGTACTGGCTTTCATTTTATCTTTCTTTCTTTCTTTCTTTCTTTCTTTCTTTCTTTCCCCCCCCCCTTTTTTTTTCTTCGGTGCTTTCCTCTCCTCTGTCCTATCAGTTTCCCATGTCGTTCCTCAGCATCTGATCAAAACGAATACAACCCATTTCCAACCCGTCAAATCCCGTCATATTTCCGTCACTGTGAAAGAAGCACATGATTGCGACAGTGTGGGAATGTGGTGCTGTGGCAGATATTTGGGCCTAAGAGGGAGGAAGTAAGGCGAGGCTGGGAAGTCGTGCCTCATGAGGAGCTCTGTGATATACACATCTTGTCAGATGCTATTAGGGCAATCCAATCTTTGGGAATAGCGCAGTGCAGATAGGATTTTGGTGGAAAATCTGAAGGAAATAGACTACTTTGTAGGCATACGTATAACTGCGAGAATAATATTAAAATGACAAATAGAGCCGTGGGATGGAAGGATATACTTTAGTTTAGCGACCGGTGACGTGCTTTTGTGAACAGGGTAAGGAATTTTTGGGTTCCATTAAATATGGGAAATTTCTTGACTAGTTGAGAAACTATCAGATTCTCAAGGACGACTCTGCTTTATAGAACTAGGTCGGAATTCCATCGTGCTCGTTATATGTGGCTATTAAATAGTGAGACTGCGCACGGCGATCCAGCTGATCTAGACGGATGTCGCAAGAGTAAATAGTTATTGTTTACCGGTGATGTTTTCTTCGGTCTCGTGCAAAATCGAGCTTCGTTGCATTGACCTAGTGCCTAGTTAGAGCTCTGTATTAACGTCCCTTCAACTTGCCACCTTGAAGGTTTTAAAAAATTTAGAAACCAAAGGACATCAAATTTTTCGTGAAATTGAAGAAACAACCGAAACATTCAGTTTGTTACGTCACGTGTATGGCGAAGTGAGCAAAGTTACTTAATGTGTATGGCGAAGTGGGCAGAGTCATTTAATGTGTTTGGTGAAGTGAAGAGAGTTACTTAATGTGTATGGCGAAGTGGGCAGTGTTACTTAATATGTTTGGTGAAGTGAGCAGTATTACTTAATGTGTATGGCGAAATGGGCATAGTTACTTAAAGTGTATGGCGAAGTGGGCAGAGTTACTTAATGTGTTTGGTGAAGTGGACATAGTTACTTAATCCGCATGGCGAAGTGAGCAGAGTTACTTAATGTGTATGGCGAAGTGGGCACATTTACTTAATTGTTTGGCGAAGTGGGCAGAGTTATTTAATGTGTATGGCGAAGTGGGCAGAGTTACTTAATGTGTATGGCGAAGTGGGCATATTTACTTAATGTGTATGGTGAAGTGGGCAGAGTTACTTAATGTGTTTGACGAAGTGGGCATATTTACTTAATGTGTATGGTGAAGTGGGCAGAGTTACTTAATGTGTTTGACGAAGTGGGCAGAGTTACTTAATGTATATGGCGAAGTGGGCAGAGTTACTTAATGTGTATGGCGAAGTGGGCAGATTTACTTAATGCGTATGGCGAAGTGGGCAGAGTTACTTAATGTGTATGGCGAAGTGGGCAGAGTTACTTAATTCCCTCTCACTTGGTGAATTCAGGAGACACTTAGAGGCATGAGAAGCGAATATTCAACAGCGTGTAAATTCCAGTGGAAATTACTCTGAGGGTGTAAGTAGTAGGTGCAATAATTTCATCAGTAAAGTTTGTTTTAAACTTGCTGCCTATTTAATTGTCGCGTCCCTTATGTCAGAGGTCAGAATATATTGTTAGCTTTTCGATGCGTGGGTCTTTGGATTGACGGTGGTTATGAATGTCACAAAATGTAATTACATGACATGGTAGTGACATTTTCGGTGCAGGAGTCTGTGGGACGTGAGTTTGATTGCTTCATTAAAATTCAAAAGGGAAACTAAATTAATCAAATTTGTACCCAGTTAAAGAATTAATTGATTGAGGAAACACGAGGGAGCGTAATTCCTGCACTGTCGGTTAAGAATGCCAACTAATACTACAAATCGGGGCACCTCCAACCGCAACCGGACAGCTTTCGCAATTCGCAAGGTTGTTCTCCTCAAAGTGTGTTTCTGAAACAGAATCAAAGCTGAATGTCGGGAGATATGCAGCAATAGTTGCCACATTTCCCATAGAACGCGGGCGTAACCTGTATACCAGTACGTACCTGTTAGTAGCGGACAGCACAGATGTTAGTATACCGCACATGCCACACTGATTCCATCAATGTTGTGTGCATATTATCAGCCTATAATCCGATATATCAATAGATACTTGTAAGTGTACTGTGAATACGACCTGGGTAACCGGGGTTCATTCCCAGCAGTAACAGATATTCTTGTACTCAATAAGATCCAACCGCGCTCTGAACTGTTCTGCGTACGTCAAACAGGAGCAGAGATTGAGAACTGGTGGAGAATTACCATTACATTCCCGCACGCCGTGATAAAGTGAAAACTTTAACATACTGTTACACACTATATAGCAGAAATATACTTCTGAATCGACATAAATTAATGAAACGTTGGATGTAGCCAGTAGTTATTTTCTTGGTAATAATTTTTTCCCCCTAGAGTGTTAGGGCCTTCTCATTTTTTAGGCTTCACGATCATGCTCAGACATATCACACTCGGTAAAACTCCTCTGGGCGAACGATCAGCCCGATGCATTTGTTTCAAAGGGTGTGACGGACGTCACACACTTTGAAACAAATGATTTAATTTGATGTATTCCATGGATGTAAACACGATGGGATCCGAAAGTGTGCATAGCATCTTGTGACTCAAATGACAAAAATAGTCCTGAAGATGACTAATCTATAGTCGAAACATGTAGCCTATGTAAATACCTTGAGTAATAAAGTGGTAGTGCTGACGTATATTACGTTATAAGCACATCGTGATGATACCATTAAAAAAAAAGTACATTTGTTTATATTGTGAGCATGCAGTACGGTTTAGTACAGCGGGTTTTAGCAGTGCAAACATTATGAAAAGTGTTGAAAGTTGCCTGCTGTTTCAGTTCCTACGAGGCGAAGCATGTCTGAGATTTGAATCGGGTCATTTACAGCACCATATTTCACATGCGCTAAGTTACGTACGTCATTTGCGAAGCTTTCCATGCGCCTGGGTTCGGTTTTTGAATTGAACTCCGAGTTACAGAAACACAGAGACGTTTTCGTGACAATGTATCTAAGTGGGAGTTTGTACTCTTAGGCAAGTTGGCAAAGAAATGTTTCACCGACTTCCCGTAATTTCTCATATCCTCGCTACGTAGATTGAAATACGTTTGTCAGATGTTCCTAGAAGCGTGGTTATTATAAGGTAACAGGGTTGTAAGTTTCATCTCAAGTGTCACCTATTGCTTACGAAGGGAACTTCTGTACTTACGCCGTAACTGAGAAGTTAAAGTTTTATTTTTTAATGTTTTGCCGACCATGCATCCTGGTATGACTCTGGGTAAATGACCAACTTGATGCACACTTACGCTATATAATACGTTTATAATTATAATCCTCTACGTGTTTCGAGCAACTCAGTGCTCATCATCAGGAGGTAAAATTGTATTAATACAGCATCCGGTATAGTATTCTCTGTAAGTGACCT
>Ga0123352_10014871_pt1 | contig 12396 bp, 8 predicted proteins | sample TergutLab28metaG_FD_89700 | JGI IMG/M metagenome (GOLD analysis project Ga0123352, IMG submission 89700) | Labiotermes labralis P1 segment gut microbial communities from Petit-Saut dam, French Guiana - Lab288 P1 | ecosystem: Host-associated > Arthropoda: Insects > Digestive system > Gut ... | reverse complement strand
TGTTGCTAACTGTACCATGTTGACACCAATTTGTTGCTAACTCTACCATGTTGACACCAATTTGTTGCTAACTGTACCATGTTGACACCAATTTGTTGCTAACTCGACCATGTTGACACCAATTTGTTGCTAACTGTACCATGTTGACACCAATTTGTTGCTAACTCTACCATGTTGACACCAATTTGTTGCTATGGAGCTGTAAGTAGTGATAGTGATTGTTTATCTTCTGTTGTATGCAGGTGTGTTCGTGTGTGACATTTTTACCCTGATCTTGTACTCCAGGCTTATTTACCCCAGTTCATGGTTTTGAATTTAAATGTTTTATTTTTTGGTTTTTTTAATTTTGTATACACTTTTTTAAAAGAATTATTATCTGCACTTCATATAGTCTTATCAGCTGAGTAGCATTGGTATACCAAGATTTTGCAGTGTTTTCTGTTTATGTTTGTGTAAGTACTGAATAAGCATAATTCCACGTGCATTACAGCAGTCGTACAGTACAGCATTATTCAGTAGGTCCTGTGCCGAGATCCATCATAAGTGAAGATTCAGCTCGATGTTTCGTGAGCACATTCACCTTCAACATTTAGAACCACGTGTAACTGTGACCACGTACTGGGGACATTAGAAGTGTATGTGTTTTATTTACAAAACCAACATATACCCACACAGTAAACAGCAGTACATTTTCTAATTCTGCCACACGTTTCAGCGATTATATCGCCACCCTCAGACAGTACAACACACCAAGTTACTAAAAATGTTGTAAAATATGATGTAATCACCGAATCATAAAGGAGAGATAGCAGTAGTACTGTTGTGTATACTCTGTGTGCATATGTTGGTTTTGTAAATAAAATATAGTACATGTTCTTGTTGCAGGGAATTAACAGCTTTAAGGTTAGAGGTCTGTGATTTACTTCAATATTTAATTTCATGTTTGTTAAAAATAACGTGTAGAAACCTTTTAAACAATACATTTTCCCAACTTTTACCATAAAACATCACGTTAGAAAAGTGGGTCATTAATCATTGTCAGGAACATAGCAATAAATCCATTATGAAATGAAATTAATCTTACTACATAACAGTATCTATAAACAGCGCATAATTGAGGTGTTGACATGTCATATGTTTACTGATTTAGTGCTTCATTCTGTACTGTGGTGGCTGTTGCTCAGAATTCAGTCCCGAAGATGGATTCTGTGATATTTCCCATTGTCTGAAATGAGTTACTAATATTACTTCACCTGTATGTGTATATATATATATAGTCTTAGCTATTACAGTAATGCAGAGCCCCGGATATTCTCTGTGTGATTTGATATGCGGGGTGATGCGTTGTCCTATTGGATTTCTGAATTCCCACCCCACCACATGTATTGGTTGAGGTAAGCTAATCAAATGATCTCTGAGATGCTTGTTTAACGAAGTTGCTGCAGGTGAAAGGGAAAGGGAAACTAATTCCACAGATATGCAGTTAATTACGTGAACTTCCTACTCCTTAATGCATCGTACTTCTAAAGTTAACTTGCTCACTTATTGTGGCCAAATACCGATAACTTTACATACCGCAGTTTGGTCTATTCTTCAGTGAGGTATATAGTTAAGATACAGAAATCACAAAATGCAGCAGCAGATGTGTAGAACCGCTCTGTTTTTCTTAAAATCACGGGAATTTTAGCGAAGAAACCGTAAAAGAGGGGACCCGTCATTAGTGCGAATCTATGACATTCTGATGTGTATAACTCTTCAGGACAAACTTTACCATGTTTTATTTGTGTTTTTTAGAATAATAATTTACTAGGAAGCAATCTAACTGGGATTAATATAAAATCTACGTGTTTGTGTTTCGTTTCTCGAAACACTCCGACAACGTAAGCGCCATGGAAATGTTTCTGGTCGACATTTTCAATTAAGCCTACAGATATAGAAAAACAAAGGATTATTCTAGCCTTTTATAAAAACGGTGGTTACGGTATTTACTATTTACTTTACTATTAAGAATTTTGGAATATTTTAAAGAAAGATGTAGGTGGTTGCAAAATAATTTTAGGACTAAATAGAGATTATTTCTGCAATGAAAGGCTTTTGTAGTGTGGATGCATTTTATTGTTCATGAGATAACAAACGTAAATTTATAAACAATTTCAAGCCTTAAGGAGGTCTAAGGCTTTTCGCGTTCTTTTCTCTCAATATGAAACATCTGATTTTCCTTTCGCATTCCATTTGTTTCCTCCTACAGTCCATATCCCTCACTCCCACAGCGTATTATAACCAGCACGGCTCACCGATACAATCAGGAAGGCTCGAAACATAATGGTGGAACAGAGGCCACTATCGCTTTTTCCTTTAGCCTTCATGCTTAGCTCTCACATTATTTGATATACATAATCAGCGCAGTTATAAAGCCTCCATAAAACACAATAATCAGTTTCCCAGTCTCTCAAGTCACCGCATTTCATTCAACGATACGGCATCACGCGTGTTTGTACAGAAATATGTTTGATAATTTTTTGACGTTTTGCTGACCGTGCATCTCAGTATATTTATCTCAGTATTTAACCAACTTGATGCACAAAATTACGCAGCCTCTGGTATCATCACACCTATGGGTGTAACAGGTGCAATTGTGATCACCTGATGATGAGCACATGTGCTCGAAACATGTAAAAGCATGAAATAAAACTTATTGTGAAACAAATTTTGTGCATCAAGTTGGTTAAATACTGAGATAAATGTTTGATAATATTTACAGGAATTATTCAGTCGTTAGTCAATTACTATGATTTAACTGCTTCCTATTCTTCAGCTCCGGTCACTTGGAATCCTAGGTAACTGATGTTACAACGAAACTTCCTAAACCTACGTGAAATGATTTTGAGAATATGTAGACCTACAGCGAGGTTTGAAATTATAAACACTTTATTCTGTTCACGCTATATTTATGCGTTCGTTCACTTCTTACAGACAACAGGAATCGTATCTCTTTACAGCATTAGTAGTCATATTATCTTATTGAAGATCGTAGTTTTCTCTTGAGGTATAATCTGAAATTTTCTATTACAAATTATGTTCATTGTAGTCTTCAAAATATTAAAACACGTTTTTCGCTAATTCGGGAACCTGAGGCTAGCAAGCTGTTTGTAAATGTAACTTTATACATAGAAGTTCTTTTGTTTATTGGTTTTGTATGGACAGTTTGAATCAATATCTTGTGGTGAACACGCTATAATATTTTAGTTTATTATGGTGCAATGTAATTTGGAAAAGTTGCAAAATTATCCTTTTTCAGTCTGTCACAGCCGTTTTTAAAAGAACGGTTTAAGTTTGTTATCGTGAGAAGCATGTTTACAGTACACACTTCTTCATAAGAGAAAATATAAAACGTGCTCTGCTGTCCTTTTTGTTTCGGTGATATCAATAAAATGATGCACGTATTTTGGTTTATAACTAGTGGTTAATTATTTACGCGGGGGGTTTTCGAAAAGTTGTGCCGAAGATTCAAGCTTATACATAAATAAAGTAGAGCAGTACCAAAGAGCTTCAGGCACGATAGGTTTAAAGGGCGAGTTTTGTGACAGAAAGTACAAGAAAAAGAAAGTATGCCAATTTGTTTGGAAACGCTAAAGAGTAAATCATTTTTAACTGATGTTCGTATGTTTCTTAACTCAGGCACTTTGTTAAGATTTCTCCTTTTAATGAGCGATGAAGAGGCCATTAGACAGACATTTTAATGTGCTTTGGAACGTAAGTCTTAATAAATATATTGGTATATAAGGTTACGTAACTTTCCTACTTTAGTGTGTTATGAACCAGAGGAACTGAATTAAATGGAATTATATGTACAGTGTCATTGCAAAGTTAATGAACACAGAAAGCAATTACTTTACCAAAAGAATATACAAAGCATTAGTAATGAACAACTGCTGTCTTATCTCTGTATAAAAGTAACCTTAATGACTTTACAGGACAGGAATAAATGATATCAGAAATGTAGTCTGCTTCTTTATTTAGTCTTTCTCAATTAAAAATTTGTAATGTAACGAGTCCAAAGGGAAATGCAATTATTGCCATCATTCCCTTTTCACGGTTTTCTTAGAGTTGCTGTGTAAATATTTCCTACAGAACAAAATATTAGTGACATAAAAGATATGAATCGCTTAGCTACTCCGCGAACTGTTGTTTAACCCAGATTACTTGGAACCTGTTTATATTTAAATTTTAAACCTTATACACTCACACACACACACACACACACACACACACACACATATATATATATATCTACTTTAACTCAAGTAATTCATATGCGTGATTTTCACACTATTAAAGGGGAACGCGGTGTCTTCTATATACAAGACGTCAGGAAAATACATTAAAAAACAATAAATAATATATCACAAAACAATAATATATAACAATAAAAATAACTTAAACTAAACTAGCAGAATGTGAAGTTTTTTGGGGCTGTGAGCAGCATTGTTATTTCGTTTTAAGTTTTCACAATCAGACTGACGGCCTTGGTATTCTTGCAAGGCGTTTTTTGCTCTACTTTGTGAAGGTCGCCTGATACATTAAGCTGTCCTACATATAGGATGTAAGCATTATCTGTGTGAGAAACGAATAACTTATCTCGAATGACAATTTTTACTCGCTTCAATATTAAGTTTTTTTTTTCTGAGTGAGTATCAGAGTCTTCTGGGACATGACCCACAGTCTGGTGGATATGTACCGAACGTTTTGCTAGACCATGTTGTGTCCACTATCAATTCTTCTGGCCTCACGAACGAAGCAACAGATTGTTTCTCGGCATTGACACCTATGTGCCGAACTACAAAATGTCTTGTCCGAGAAGGCAATAATCTCCATAAACACCGCCTCGAGAAACTCAGGTTTCATATGGTTCACGGTTGTACATTGATAAAGTTCTCACTACGTTACGTAAGTGCTCATTGACTGTAACAATTTTGAGCCTGCGTCAATTTTCACTGACATCATCACACGATAATGAAGTTAATCCTGTCCACTGGTCCTGTGCGTGAGTACTGCTTGGTTGATGATCAGTCATGCCATTTAACACAAAAGTATCAGACCCTCATTTTTCAATTAAAATATAAGGACAAGGATTATGAAGCTTCTCTTGATGACCAGCTCGGTTTACGGTAAAGGATATCTACGAAAGAAGATACCTTTTATGGAAGTCCTTTATCACAGAGTATTACTGCTCATAGCATTGCATGAATCTCTCTGTCTTTCTTTGTAAAACGAAGATCCTTTTGGATTCTCATTTATACAGGTAATGCCGTATCAAAGAGGAACAGACGGAGTATCAGCCAAAATAATTTTTCACAAAAAACATGAAAATAGCTTCGTGTCTCCTTTATATATTATTTTTACAAGAAGTATGTAGCAGAATCCTTCATGGTCGTAGATAGGATTTGAATGTTGTATGTAGTGCAGTACGAACAGGAGGTTAGACTGGACCCAAATTTGCAACTCTCAGGTAATCAGATTTCCTGATATGTAAATAAGGACCCCGAGAATATATGTGTATATTCTTAATTTTATTGACGTTTTGACCACTTGAACGAAATTTTAGGTGACAAATTTTTAAAAGTATCTTCATGCCTTATCATTTCCTAAACATATGGTATTTACATTCACAGGAAGAATATCTCTTTTCCGTTTTATTATATTGCGTCTCTTGAACTCACTGATACTGTTACAGATTATGTCCTTCTTTAATGCCAGAAAAAAATTAATATTACTCGTTAAATGAAGTCATACGTAGTGGATAAAATCTAGTACAGATTGTGTTTAAAATGATTGAGAACACAGGGTTCAAAACCCCTAAACTTCAAAGTTACTTTCGTGTCTTATTTTAATTTCATTTCAATGAAGAATATTAAACGGATTTTTAATTCATGAGCACCTGAATGCCGCTTATTCTACGCCCTGTGAAGTGGAACTGTCCAACTACTGACCAAGGGTACAACTGATTAAGCCTAACAAACATTACTGAAACCCACAGATGCGTAATACTATTGGATCGCCGGTGGAGCGATATTTGGCAGGAAATCTGAACTGCCTTGCAGATATTGATTCATACCTAGCCAAAGGACTTGACCAGTGAATTCAGGATACAATTAGTGCTCCCACATTACTATTATGAGTTATCGACCAGATGGTTGATAGGCTATGTGATGTACTGCTTCGATGAAACTGTGACAAATAAAATATTATTAAAATTGAAATTCAATTTTAGAAAGTATAAAATGAACTTTACTCTCTCCGCTGAATTGCCTTATATCGATAATATGAAGGAGGTATGTTTGTTATCCTTTAAGTTGATTCACTACTAAATGTTGAGTCTTTAATGAAAGAAAATGATATTTAAAGATCTTGCGCCTCTCACATTTGTTGGTTCAGGTTCTGTAAACTTACTCTTTTGTAGCTTATACAGACATTTTATAATATGTATCAATAGTGTGCACAGATCTGTTCGTTTTAGGTCAACAAAATTAACAGATATTGTTGCTCTTGTAAAAATTGTGCTATGTATAATGAGAACTGCGCTCTTCTGGGCTATTAAGCAGCGAATATTGGTAAGGAATTAACTACTACACGCTGCGTGATAGCGCAGAAGAGCGCAGAACTCAACGACTTCGCTGCGGAAGACTGAAATCATGAAAAATATGATGATTTTTAAAACAATGGTAACATAAATAAAAACACAATTCTACAAACTACATACTCTTTCTGTTACTTAGCTCCTACATATTTCGGTATAATCGCCATCTTCGGGGAGCTTACACCAAAATAACATTAAAACGAAGAGCAATAAGTAGTTGCACAATAAGCATTCACGTCGGTTGTTCAGATTTTGGGCAAAATCAACCGCATATAAAATGGTTTTATTAATGCTGTCATATTCTAATTAGTTATTTTGATTAAAATATACGTAAGCCGAAACATCTAGGAGCTAAGTATAGAAAAAAATATATTTTATAATTGTAAATTTGTTGGTTTTACCAGAGTTTTAATAAATCATCATGCATGGAATTAACAATTCTAAAAGGAAAATATTTTTTGTTTATTTTGTATTACATGGGCTGACATGAAATAGTCAGTCATAACATGATGTACTACCAGTGGATTAGTACACATACGTGTACTCTTAGTGCACATATGTAACATATATGTTTCTGTTGGCAATCAGACAACAATGACGAAACCTGAGCAGTGAGCTCTGTTATGACTGATGATATTGTGATCTGGTGGATGTCTATACAAGAGGAAAATAATTCCACACAACAAAGTCCGTTTTGATAATTATTCCGATGGACAAAAAATTTCTTCATATTAGGAACACGAAAGTTTGTAACCCAGTCAACAACACTTGCCCATTGGATTGGATTTTGAGCCCAACGATACCATTCCACACAATAACACCTTGTTTCTTTAATATACATTCTTAATATAGTCTTCTGTATTGAACCGCGGTAGTACAGTGGTTAAGGTACTGTGCTACAAATCCGTAGGTCGCTGGTTCGATTCGAGATGGTGTCATTTTTTTCATAGACGTAATCCTTCCTGGTTCTGGGGTCGATTCAGACAGGAGTATTTCCTGGAGGTTAAGACGGCCGGTGCGTAAGGCTGACAAACTTACCACCATCCTGGGCCATTGTCACGTATTCTGGGTACCTTAACTTCCTGGAATCCTCTGGGCACCTCGGGTCTGTAATGGGACTGATTTCCATTTACTCTCCTCCCCTATTCTTAGGTCTTTTATTGGACTTACCGCAAAGAAATGAAACTTTCGACCGCATTTCCTGTCCCTTCAAAAAATGCTTAAAATATTTAGATCCAGCTAATTTATCTTAATGTTTGCGTGCAATAAAATGCACTTTTACAACTCGTTCAAACAGAATGCTTTTGTGTCGACTTCATAGAAATGACTACTGGGGGGGTTCTGTAACGTGTTCCACTTTGTTTGGTATAAGTTACGGGCTGTCCCGCACCAACTGAACTGTAGTTACGTGTAATTGCATGTGAGAACTACACCTTAGGCGGTGATCGTTTCGTCCTTGGGGGACGAAGGAGCTAGTAAGGAAATAGCTTGAAATTTGTTCGTTGCTTGTTCAGTCTCGAGATATTGCTCGGATGGTCTCAAATAAACCACGAAATGTCTTATTTGAAGACCTTCATAATGAACTTGATGCAATACTCGGAAGGTAAAGAAGCTGTGTGAGACCAAATACAAAGCTTCTCTACTATTCATGTGTTCTGGGAATGCGTTTATTGCTTGTTGGCAATTTACTGTGGGCGACAGGTTCTTTGTGTACGAAACAGTTGAATCAAAAACTCTAAAATGTCGGACATGAAATAACCAAATGTTAAGATATTGTTATGTAAATGTGAACGATATTAAGAAAGGAGTAATCGAGCCTACGTGCTTACAGGAAGAAACACAGGAAGCAGAAGATTAGTGTCTTTTGAAATATGACGCCGTGTAGCTTGGCACAAGTGACCACACGTTCGGGAAGAAACTTCTGCTGATATGATATGGGTATAAAGTATATCGAATTGAAGTTCGCGTGATTCAAGTTTTTTCTCTCTTTTACTACAAACATCCGAAAGTTCCAGCACTAACGGAGAACGCATGCATTCTGCCTAAATTATCTCCAGACTTCTTTTTAAATAGTAACAATTCAGTATAGGCTTACATTAACCTTTTGAAGCCTACTGGTTACTTGATGCACCAACAGGCTTAATATTCAACAACTGTACGCTCTGCCACAATCTATTTATGTGTTTTGTACTTATCTCAGAACAAACAGCGACTTGTGCCACTTACACCATAAAAACTTATAGGTTTTTATAACCGAGATTAAAAGTGTTTCCAGCGCGGTACGGACTGGGTCTTTAATAAAAAGCAGTCTGCTGTTCGTCGTTAAAGGGTTAAAGAGATTTTTTTTTATTATTTGTATCGTTTCACCGTGCATTCAATAGATTATTTAATTACACACACCAACATACACACACAAACACACACACAAACACACACATATATATATATATATATATATATAAAACACTGTAATTCACTGAATGTTTTAAATTATAACTTTAGCCAGGAACAATATATGCTGCCTGAGGATGATCGTGTGATCGAAACATGTAGGAGCGTTTTAATTGTATTAATGTAAACTTTATCTTCTTAAATAGTGTATATATATATATATATATATGTGTGTGTGTGTGTGTGTGTGTGTGTCTGCATGTGTTGGTGTGTGTAATTAAAAAATCATTCTGAATTAATTCGGGTACTGTGATTTTATGCATATGGTCACAATTATAATGTTTGCTGTTGAAAGATGATGTTTTCCATTATGATTTTAAAAGTATCATTGGCATTTCGAAGACCGCACCAATTCTCCTGTGGTGTAAAGTAAGTGTACCTCATTTGATCACAAGTTCTACTTACTGTTGTTCAGAAATTTTGTGTGGAATATAATTCGAACTTCGTTTCGTTTGCTGAAAAGACCTTCCAGCATAGCAACCGACCCTTTGACGCTATGGTTTATGGTCTACACCGAGCTTCAGTGTCAGGGACTATAACTCTGTCGCTTTGCGCCAGTAAAATTCATAGAACTAGTTCTGTCGCATTTTACGAAACCTAGAGCAACCGACAATTCGACCAGTGCTGCGACTTCCATATATTCGAATTATGTGGGACCTTGACGACGCACTTTTAAATCAGCGATTTTGGAGAACGAGTGAGTCCTCTGTCTCGGCGTGCCTGCAATGACAGCACTCACCCGCACTCGACTTAATTAATACTCTGTTCCGGCGCTTCTGCGAGTGAACATCGCCGTCCTCTATGCATAGTTGGGACGAAAGGGTACATAATTTTTGCAGGCGAAGGATGCTGCAAACGCGAAAGTATTAACAATTACATTCAACTGCGTCTCTTGTAAGTATGTCTTAAGTGTTCGCTCGCTTCTTCGCATAAAGTTATCAGTGCATATACTGAATATTTACTTATATTTTGAGTAAAACCGACGACCGGTGAGAGCTGAATAAACAAATTCCATTTATTACCACTAACTAAATTTGTGTGTATTCTTGTATCTCGAGAACGCTGAGTGAAGAATGGAGAGCGTTCGAATTACGTAAAATCTGTTATATTCTTCGATGTAAAAAATAAAGCGTCTACATAACGAGGACCTTTATGTCCTGTACTCTTTACAAAACGTTATTCGGGTGACAAAGACAAGAAAAATGAGACAGGAGGGCATGTAGCACGTATGTGACAGAAGTGAGGTTCGTACAGGGTTTTTGTGGGGAAACCTGATGGAAAGAGTTCACTTGAAAAACTTAGGCGTAGATGGGAGGATAATATTAAAATGGATCTATAATAAGTGGGTTGGAGACATAGACTGCTTTGATCTTGCTCAGCATAGGGACAAGCGGCGTGCTTTTGTAAATGCGCTACTGAACATTCGGGTTCCATAAAATTCGGGAAATTTCTTGACTAGTTTCTCAAGAGGAATTCTTCTCTATGAATGTAGTTATTAAAAATCTTAAGCTGACGTGAGCAAAATATTTCCACATAAGCAACCTATATTTTCTCAATTCACACACCAGGGTAGATTATATACAAATGTAAGCGAACAGGTATGGCAAAGGCAGTGGAGAATGCTTGCTTATATTAATAGGAATTATTGCGAAAATAATTATAACAATTGTAATAATAGGTCTTAATTTTTTTATTTTGCAGTGTTTTAAGTCTCTATACGCTGATAGACACTGACGTTATCTCTGTAAGGGATCAGAAACAGATTTGACAGCTTTTGATACAGACTGGATTGAATGAAGGCGATACTACGTATAAGTGCTTAACATTCACTGGGGACAGGAAAAGAAATTCGGTGTTGCAAGTGAGGCTGTACATAATAACCAAAGGCATTTCTCTGTTCAGACACAAAAATGGCGTATTTTGAATGCAAGAACATACTGATGACACATTATATGAAAACTGTGTGTTATCAGCTCAAGTGCTATCGTGATACGGAGTGTGTAGTCGACTTTAGTAGCTACATGTGTTACAGAATTATTCATGGGTCACGATTTACATGATATTACTTCACAGGATAGGATCAATACAACTACAGGTTTTGGGTAGAGCTGTGTTGTGTCACTAGGCTTTTCCCTGCCAAACACCCGCTAACAACTTTTCGACAGGTTGCCATCATCCTGTGTGTCATATATTAATGTACTAACTTAAGTCACTATAAAAAGTTTCTCTTTAGCGCCTCACACAGACGATATGTTCGTACATTAAGAGTTGATAATGAGGAACCAGGGTAGCTCATTAGGTACAGAGCCTCCGCAAGGGTTTGGACGGCCGACGAATATTTGTTTCATTTCTGTCAAAGGCACTAGATTTTTCTCCTCTCAAAAGTCTTCAAACCAAATCTGGGGCCCAACCACCTCCGAATAAATGGTAACTGGGGCGCTTTCCTTCCGACAGTACAGCGGCCGGTGCGAGAAATAATTACCCTCATATAGTGGCGAGGAATTATTGGATTTACACTTCCACTTCCACATGCACAGACACGATTTTACTTTCTGTAAATAAAGGGTAAATTTCCCCTGTCCAATCCATGAAGATATATAGGGGGAGTAGAGGAATAGCTCCAATCGTCATCGACCTCGACACTAGGTGGAGATTAGTGTTAGCTACACGCCTCGGCCGTTTTACCTCTGGGTAAGAACCATGATATCCATCACATGGAGCCAAACTTAGGACAAGTGTAATTTTTACCTTACAAATCATTATTTTCTATTTTTCTTATGTTGCTAGACCTGTTCGTTTATTTCAGGTGGAAACCTGTAGTTACTGACATTGAACAGAAGAAGACCAGACGATGTTCCGCCTAAGGGTTCCTTTCGATAATGTTCGTGCAGAAAAATGTTGCAAAAAAGTTATAGGAGAAAGGCGTGTGTTTACTTTTGAAAACGTTGAAGAAGGGCGATTTCAACTTGTAATACAGAACTGATTTTATTGCACTCATACCAAGGAATTTCTAATTCGAGCATCATATTTTGTTTCACCAAATCCCGTTAATATACATTCTATAAATAAGAATACAAAACTTACGCGCTGCGCGTTAATTATATTCATTTAGTGTGAGGATAAAAGCACATAAACTTTTGCGTTAATTTTGGAAAATTGTATGTAGTCAAACACAACTGTGTCGCATGAGGTGTATTTAATGACTATATAATGGACAACTACATGTTTCGGCCTGTACTGGCCATCTTCAGGTTGTCTTAGGGGAACTTAAGATCTTACTATAAGCATGCACGCGCACGTGCGCGTAC
>Ga0123352_10014870_pt1 | contig 12397 bp, 5 predicted proteins | sample TergutLab28metaG_FD_89700 | JGI IMG/M metagenome (GOLD analysis project Ga0123352, IMG submission 89700) | Labiotermes labralis P1 segment gut microbial communities from Petit-Saut dam, French Guiana - Lab288 P1 | ecosystem: Host-associated > Arthropoda: Insects > Digestive system > Gut ... | reverse complement strand
TCTTCTATGCTCAACATGTTTCGGACATTAATACATCCATCATCAGGAGCCTGCGACTTTTCTATTGTATCACCACACTGGTCGTGTGTTCTTGTTTCGATGTGTGTTGGAGTTTCGGTGTGGCTTGGTTGGGGTGGTATCCGTGTAGCAGGCTTCAGCCTGCTTCACGGATACCACTCCAACACACATCGAAACAAGAACACACGGCCAATGTGGCGATACAATAGAAAAGTCGCACGCTCCTGATGATGGATGTATTAATGTCCGAAACATGTTGAGCATAGAAGCTAAATAAATTTAATAACTAGTAACATCAAGTTGGTCTCTTATTCTTCAATATGCCAAATAGTTCATGTGACTCAAAACCTGCATATTCTTACAATTCTTATAATTAGTACATCAACCAACAGATACACCCGATGAAGTAAAATTAATCACAATTATTAAACATCTACATGTTTCGGCACCGGTGTTTTTAAAACAAAGACTTTAAGCCCCTCACACTAACCTAGGTATTGCATCGCTATGCAGCGAAAAAAATAATGCAAGTTTTTGTTTAGCATTCTGTCGTCTTTATACGCGATCGCATAATTGTGAAAAGAGACTATTACCTTCGTCATGTCTGTCCGTCTGTCGACGTAGAACACCTCAGCTCCCACTAGACGGATTATCATGAAATTTGATATCTGAGAGTTTTTCGATACTTTACATGAAGACCAACATACATTTTTGAACATATCTCAGAACAAAACGTGCACAAAAACGCTGTGAGAAAATGAAAACACACACTTAATATTCAATAAAGTTTTTTTTTTAAAAAAAGTGCCTTTTTTAGAGTTAAAAAAATATTGTAGACCCGGACAGACCACAGATGACAATATGGCGCATGCGCACTGCATGCTGGATACGAAACACACACTCGGAATAAGTAATAATTACTGCTTTTCCACTGTAACGATGGTTGTAGGAACGCGCCTCAGTGTTACATTATACGTATATTGCGTGTCTTGCTTCGAGATAGGATTGCTTGGCCTGGATCTACCACAGGAAAATGTGGTGGACTGTTGTAACCATGGCAATGACCTTCGGGTTTAATAATATGCAGGGACTTTCTTGACCAGCTAAGGAACTGATAGCTTAATCAGAAAGAACCAGTTCTCTCTTAGTTACTTAGTTACACTGTCTACAGACTAGGCTCATTGTATATATTTGACGCCTGCTGGGAAAAAATTGTGCACGCTTTATCGACACCAGCCTTAACCTCCACGCGCCCAATATTTCGTTAGTCCGGAAGAATGTAGTCACAAATCAAGGAAAGCAATTTGTGAATTTTGTACATGAGTAGGTGGCCATAACTGCCACAACTTACTCGTCTTAATAGGGGAAGTGTCACAATTAATTAGCCGTGAGGAAGTACTATTGTCACTGTTCTACCGAGCGGAATAATGCATGTGCCTGCAGAACGGTGAAGGCGTTCGGTTATGTATGTTTGGAGTTGTGGCACTTTCCTTCCGGACTAACGGTAGGTAGACTGTAGAAAATTTGTTGTTTAAGGGCTTAAAGAGGGCAAAAAAGTGCATAAAGAGCACTTTTTGGTTTGTACTCTGCATCAAACGGTGTTCGCGTGATAAAAATCCAGGAATAGGCCTACGTGGTGGCCGGTTATACAGCAGACAGTTAACTCGCTGTATAGAGGGGCATTCTTGGGGAATCTAACAGCCTTCTTTCGTAGGCACAACCTGGGACCAGGTTAAAGAATTTAGTCTAAATCCACTCAACGTTTAGGCCTGCCTGACAAGATCAGTTTCACTATTATTCTTCCATCTAATTCTAGGTCCTACATTGGATGTCTTCCCTTCAGTTTTCCAGACCTTTTTGTTGTGAATTTTTGTCTCCCACGAGTACTACATGCACTGCCCATCTGATCATCCTAATAATGCTTCACAAACAGAATCCTACAGGTTTTTCAGGCTCCTGAATATGAAAATTTTCGAAGAATTTTGTTACTTTCTTCCCTTTGGTTTCAAACACCTTAACACCCAGTTCTCTATCATCCTCAATCTGAATTATTTACAGAGGATTACGGAACAACATTCACACCCAAAATCTACAGGTAAAAATGCAGTTTTATTTACGACAATTCAATCTTTTCCTGTCTGGCTACCAGGTAAGACGATAAACATTCCGAACTGAAGCTTTAAAAAACAATCCTCCTTAAACCTCCATTTTCTTTTCTTCCTTTCATTCATGAATCTATAAAAATTGTCATTTCGGCTACGCAAATGTTATTAGTTATTTTTATATCATGATTTTATCTCGTTGACAGTGACAAGACATGAACATACACGTAGATTAGTTTGTTTGCTTCTAGACCAGTCTTCTTGCCAACGTACAATATGGTTGAAGTCATTTCTTTAGGGTAGCTCTTCTTATGTTTCATTCCAATAAATTAATATGATGAGGGGGGGGGGGGGAGTGGATTGTATCATATTCAATGTTAATCGATCTAGAGATTTTTTATCTCTGTAATGGTATGATGTACAGCAACATTGGAAAGCAATGGCGATAAATTATTCCCTCCAATGAAACAGCTCTTTAAGGAAACACATTAGAGAAGGCTGTAAATGTAACTATAGTTATGTTCAGCACACCCAAAGGAAGACGCCACTTCTTAAACATAGACACAGATGGCAATTTAAGTGAAAAAGGAACAAGTTGGGAAATGTCTGCCTAATTTAAGGCTTCTGCGCAGTCGCTGTTTTAATATTCCTAGATTTTAAATTCGTGGAAATTAAAAAAGTCACTGAAACTGCCAGTTGATATTTTAAACGTGACTTCCCACGTTTTACAAAACACACGATTTAAGATTTCTCTGTGTCGTAGTAAGAGATTTAAAATCGATCATAATCGATTGAAACTTAGACATAATTGATGGTTATATCTAGATAGATAGGTTTTTCATCGGTCTTGGCTCATATGTTTGAAAGAATAATTTGGCACCGGTATGAAGACCAACCATGCCAGCAGCTTGTACCTCGCAGAACAAACACACAATTTGTCTCCCGTATAATTGCAAATCCCATAAATAAATAAATAAATAATAAGTAAAGAAATAAATAAATACATATATATAGGTGTTCGTGGAAAGTATTACGTTTGCTGTATTTATACAAAATCGGAACATGTTGACAAAGTTATGTAACAAGGCCAACAATGTAAGTCCAATGAAATACTGGAGCGGGTCCGCGTAACCACTTTTGCCGTAGGACAGCAAAAAGTGTTGTATTGCATGTTCTGAGTGTGTGTCTGTAGCCTTACTCTTCCTACACTCAATGCGAACGTGCTATATCATATTTTCTTCTGTGACCTGACAGAATTTGCCATATTTTTCCAAAACCACGTCTAAAAAGAAAGTTTTTGAACACAAAATGTGTGTTTTGATTTTGTCCAAAACATTTTATTCCTACCTAATTTTAATAAAACTTGAAATTTTCTCAACAAATTTTCTAAAAATACTGAACAACAAAATTTCATGAACATCCGTTCGGTGGGAACCGGTTTGTTGCGCGCAGACGAACATTAATGACGAAGATAAACGTCGCTTCTCGCAGTTTTGCCAAATCGCATGAAAGTCACATATACAGAGTTTTACGAAAATCCATCTGATGGTAGTGCTGTTCCGTTAGGGCAGACGGACTGATATTACATGGCTTGTAATTTATTTCGGTAAATATTTTGTGATCGAGCTTAGAATTTAAGTTTAGAGGGACAGAATGTGAGGGTTCATATTGCGCCGGCTGGTTTAAAATAACATTTTGTGATGGGCTGCTGTAAATACAACAATGAAACTTATGTATATTGGACCGTGCATCATTGTGTCAGTTGAAGAATAAGAAACCAACTTGATGTCACAAGTTATGAAGTTTTATTTCACTTCTTCTATGCTCAACATGTTTCGGACATTAATACATCCTTCATCAGAAGCCTGCGACTTTTCTATTGTATCACCACATTGGTCGTGTGTTCTTGTTTCGTTGTATGTTGGAGTTTCGGTGTGGCTGGGTTGGGGTGGTATCCGTGTAGCAGGCTGAAGCATAGAAGAAGTGAAATAAAACTTAATAACTAGTGACATCAAGTTGGTCTCTTATTCTTTAACTACAGCAATGACAGTTTTGGTTCCATAGACGGCGGAGAGTTTCTTAAACAGCGGATTTGTTATCAGTTTCAAAGGAGAATCCTACCCCATACATTTCTTCGTCATAAATAGCCTGTAAACAGGACACCATATTCATGTCTTATTTCTCGTCTAACCTCTTTAACGTGTTTATGAATTTCCTCTGAGAGGTTAGGACAGGCCATGCATATAGAAAATGTTGAGGGAAACGGAATATTGGAACTAAATTTAATGTAAATGTTATGTTGTAAAATGCGTCACGGAAGATCGTGAAGTTGATGGAGTCTTACATTATTATGACGCATGAACAAGCAGGTTGTTGTGTTGTAACGATCCAGGCTGCGGCCACACCACGCTTTCGAAACGGTGTTATAATTACATGTTACAAATTGCGCTAATGACACTAAAGTTTTGGTAATGGAATTGAACGGAGCTTGCGGGCTGATGCTGAATCCGACATTACTTGTTTGGAAGATAGATTAAATTTTCAGAGTTTTTCTCTTTTCTTTTTTTTCACAGCCACACGACCGAACTGATTCATAACGACGTTTTTAACTAAATATTTTAATGATTAAACCTTTAGCAAAGCACAACAATAAGCTCCCTGATGATGATTATTACACCGAAACACGTAGGAGCATTTTCATGTAAATTTTAATGTACGTTTTAACAATATTTTATAGAGCAATCTAGTTGTGCATTCAGTTGGATAAATAAAAGATATGATATATTAAATTACTCGAGTAACTTAGAGCTGTGTAAAATTATAAGGGCTGAGCATAATAAGCTAGCAAATCCCTGTGCATTTAATTATGTTTTGTAAGATAATTTATGGTGTTTGTGACAACATACCACGCCTGTACCCTATGGCCACATAAATCTTATTACAAATCGTCTCACTGCCACTACCATAACATATAGTCCCTATTTCCTACATGATTACATAATTTTATTTTGATTTTCTAATCAAAATTATTGTTCAAATTATCTACACTATTACAAGAGTATGGATAATTAAACATCAGATCGGCTGAAGTTTACATCGTTTCGAAGCGAATTATTATTTAAGCATGCAAACAGGTTTCCTTCAGCGTTCCTACACACGTAATGAATATGATTTTTTGTGTGTCTAAATTTTAAATTTAATTGAGCGCGGAACGTTATTTTCTGACTCAGTTTTGAGTAAATGTCACGGGATTCAATATTACAGAAGAAGTTTCAATGATCATGTAGGATGTTCAGTAAATGAGTTGTCGTAGACCATAGAAGCTAATGACCAGTCATTACGACCTCAAATGTGATTCATTTATCCTGCTGCAGTGACATTTTTCAATGTAATCTCCACGTTTCCTAATATATTTGTATCATCTTGGCATATTCAACAATAACGAGGAAGAAGAAATGGCTACTCGTGGACGCTCGTTAAGCAGGAGGCCGTTTTATGCTGTCACGAAATTTTTTAAGTCTATGCAAGGTGTAAATAAGCACCAGTGTGCTCTGGAATTATAATGAGAAATAATGATATTTCAGTGCAATATGTGAGCTACTTTTGACTTTGTAATGACGAATGATTTAATTTTATTGGCCTAGGAAACCTTGTTTTTTGAACGTCATTTACGTGTGTAACTACAATGTACACGTAACGAGAGAAGCTATACGTAAATTAAAAGCGAGTTTTCTATGGAACACGAAGAGAGTAGTTTAATTACTTACTTATATGCTCCATGGAGCTTCTTGAGAAGCTACCTGGTTCTCAGCTAGTCAAGAAATTCCCCGTATTTTATGGAACCCAAAGGCATTCACAAGTGTCCGCCACCTGTCCCTCTCCCGAGCCAGCTCGATCCAGTCAATACTCCAACATCTCACATTGTGAAGATTCATCTTAATATTATCCTCCCATCTACACCTGGTTCTCTCAAGTGGTCTCTTTCCTTCAGGTTTCCCCACCAAAATCCTGTACACGCCTCTACTCTCCACAGTACGCGCTACATGCCCCACCTATCTCATTCTTCTTGATTTTATCACCCAAAAAATATTAGGTGAGGAGTACAGATCATTAGGCTCCACATTATGTAGTTTACTCCACTCCCCTCTTGCCTCGTCCCTCTTGGGCCCAAATATTCTGTTCAGCACCCTATTCTCAAACAACCTCATCCTTCGTTCCTACACCAATGTGAGAGAGACTAAGTTTCACACCCATGCAAAACAACAAGCAAAAATATTGTTCTGTATACCTTAAACTTTAAATTTTTGGATAACAAACTGGAAAGCCAAAGATTCTGCACCAAAAGATAGCAAGCATTCGCTGACTTCAATCAGCTATTAATTTCTTCCTGAACAGAATTTTTATTTTTTTAAGGTTGTTCCCAAATATTTTAACTACGAAGAGAGTAGCCACAAATTTCAAATTTTATTATAAATTGGGAACCTCCACTAACTAAAATTGTGATAGGCCTATGCCTTATGTACTGTCTGTTTCCCTGTAGTTTGTACTTTGTTTTGGCTGACTTCGTGAATAGGCAGGACGAGGAATGCTGCAAAATTGCATGCTCGTACATGCACGTGTATGACATGTCATGCGTGCAAAATTATAGTAGCTTTCTTAGGCAAGGTTGGAATAATAACAATAGCAGTAATAATCGTTCTGTCAGAGCGCGTACCATTTATCCATAGGTGACAAGAAAGAGTGCATACAATGCAGGTGGTTTAGCCTAATTTTCATCTCGAAATGCAACATAAAGTTATCTTCCTGTTACTCGTATACTTATTTCCAGGTATGTTTTTGCTGCATTTGACATATTTTGGATGGCGGATGGAGAAGAACTACAGATATGTAGGATAGCTCTGGATGTACTGAATCAGCATTCGCGGACAGCCGCAAATTGATGAATTTCGAACTTGGGGTGTGAGATTAGTGGCTTTGAGAGAGGTTTGGTCAAGATTGAGACTCTGGCATTACGGATTATAACACTCCGACATGGTAAGGGACAACAGGTCTTCTGAAGACAGAGGCAGCAAATTCCGTTGAAAGGCGGATAATACATGCCGGATTTTGCGAAGCACAACACACAACACCAAAGCCTAAATTTGAGTCCTCAATTTCGGAAGTGTTTCAGGCAGTAGCAATTCCTTACCCAACAAGAACATCTTATGTTGCACTTGGGTTGGATCTTGTGAATACATAAATTTTGTTTCCAATAACCGAACATTTTTGCTGGTCGTGTTTAGGAGAAAGCTGAGTTTGGAATAAAACATTATTAGCGTATGAAACTACTAGACCTGTGTGAAAACCTCTTCCGATCCCAAGGGTTCACAGATGCTACACAAAACTGTACAGTTAAATTATCGATAGACCAAAGTCCAATTTCGTAGATCTAAATAATCTACAGGCGTGAAGTAAACTTTGTGTTGTTGTGGCAGCCAGTGGCGTACCCAGGAATTTTGTTGGGGGGGGGGTTCAACAAATTCAGTTGAGGACAGAGGACAGAGAGAACGGGAATCTGGGGGCGGTAGCCCCCTAGTCAGGGGTTCTGGAGGCAGCTGTAATTTGGTATAAGAAATTTCATTTCATATAGTAAAATTTTCTTACTTTTTGGTACTTTAAGACTATTTATGATGACAACCAATTTATTTCTCATTGCCAATGTAAAACAATTGCGAACCTAGGTAGTTTTAGAATTTTACTGCCTTTTTTCCGAACATCTTGGGGTGTTGGCGTCCTAAATTAAGCAATTTTTAACAGTTTTCACAATCGGGTTGAGTTTGGCACGATTTTGTAGGGTCTTCGGAATTTCGGGGAGGGGGGGGTTGAACTCCCCCCAAACCCGCCCCCTTGGTACGCAACTGGTGGCAGCATATGCATGAAGCGTGAAGTGTGATTTTTTGAATCTTGTTGTGTGTAGATAATTGAAGGGGGGGAGGGGGGGGGGGTCGGCAACATAAGCCCTATAGACTTGGAGTTACTAATGTGTCAAACATAAAATATTTTAAAAATAAACTTCAATGCTTCTTACCAAGCACACAATAACATAAGAATGACAATCGAAAACAATTACAAAATCTTACACAAGATTTAATATAAAAAATAGAGAAGAAACACACAAAATGTAATAGCAGGCCTACTGAAAACAGTAGGGCTAATCACAAACAACAAAATTAGATCCAGTTTCAAGCAACACGCGCTGAAAAATAAACGTGCCTTCGCAAAAACTGATCAGTGTGGACATACTTAATCTTACCAAACAAGGCAGTCGTTAGAATACATGAGAAAAATTCTACTTAAAGGACCACGAAAAAAGGCAAGATTAGATATCGTCAATTACACCTACACATCCTACCTGATTCCCGGGTCTCTAGGCCACATTGCATCATTAGCTCAATCATGACTGCTGCACATAGCGAGTCAGCCGTACTCTTGCGTCAGTACACGCACGCGTACACGTGCATCATGGAAACATAAAGGTCACGAGAACACGGTAATTAAGCCACTTTTACTTCCAACCACAAAATTTAATTAAGAGGAAATTAACAACTTATACGTGAAAATTATTTCAGAACGCGAGGAAATGGAAATCCTGCAGCGCAAACAAGAAAAAGAGGCACAAATTAATGCATTCATAATACTTCTGTAACAGACAAAAGGAGTCAGCAAGATTAGTATTGCTGAATATATCTAAACGATAGACATAAAATAATATTTTATACAACAAAAGTGGTAATTATTACGTCACAAGAAGATCTCTTGAAGTACATAAACGACATACAAAGAGCCGCGGAGGAAAACAGAAGAGAAAACTGGACTTGAAAAAAATAGAAACGAAACTCTCAATTCACTGAAGGGATAACATTAATACAGACACACACTTATATTAGAATTGCAACACAGCAGATGACTTGATATTCATTAATTCTGTACTATGCTAGACGACAGGTCCGTCATATTAGTAAATAATTGCGCAAAATCTGGAATATTTGTTTGTACTCAACACGAGCCTACATTTTAAGGATTTATGGTTATGTATCACATTTGTGTAATAACTCGGCATTCCATCTTTACAAACTGGCATTTTAAACACACACTGATTGAAACGTCATTTAATGGACTGCCGAAACATTGTTGTTCACAACTGAAACGTGATTCGGAGAAAAACGAAATTACATAAATCTCATATATGCGCCGAATAAAACATTTATTTATACAGCTACATTGAAGGCAGAGTCGCATCACTTCTGAAAAAGATGTATATTTACTTTACATACTGCTATCAGTTTGACGTTTGTGTACCTATACATCTGTCTACACAGAAATACGGTATATACCATAAATATTGGAAGTGTAAATGTTCCCACCGCCTCACTATTAAAAAAAGACTAGAGCAGTAATTCAGTCTTATTTGTACCCAGCTGTAGCCGACAGAGTTTAAAGAAGACTGAATTTACGTAGGCCTACAGTGAATGTGTTCTTCTTTCTGCTGCCGACATTTGCAGTATCTACTGAAGTGCTGTTAAACTTATGGGCGCTGTTAAAAAATAAAAGCATTTCGTCTTATTTCAACCATACTGAAGTCTAAGAATTCGATCTCATCCTATGAAACTAACGCTGCAACATATACTCAAGGAAGGAAGTAATCTCTAGCTTGCAATAACCTATTTTTTGAGAATTTAATAACTCATATCGCTCACTGAATTCAATAGTGGCACAATCCAAAACTGCCAATTTGGAGCTAATACTATGATTGAGCTCTTTTCTACATCCGACAATAGCGGCATCTAGCGGGATATATTTTGACTGCGCAGTGCGCCAGTATTATAGACTGTAGTTGTTATATTTTTCAGCTCAACCGTAGTATTGACTCCAGTTGGCAATTTTTGAGTTGTGCCAGTACTGTATTCAGTGAGCGACCTTCTGTCATTTACAGGAAACAAGCTTCTTTATTAAAATCCTTGAAAGTGTTGTGGTTTTGTGCGACCAGCTTCATTACTCGAGAATTATTCATTCTGCCAGCACAGTGGATTCCTCCTTTTTACACTTTTTACAGAGATCTCAGAAGAAACATTTTCTTTTCCTATGCAGCTTTAACTTACGGTTTCTTATAACCGATACAAAAAAAGTGTTTACTGCGCGGTACGAAATTAATATTTATATAAGATCTAGGTTAATTTTCGCGTTAAAAGGTTAACTCCTCCTCAGCTTTTACGATAAAACATGCAGGGCTCATTTATGTTGTCCCATATTTTCATCTTAATTGGTGCAAAAGCTTACCTTCGCTAGGCTCGTGTCAAATATCACATCCTGACCGACACTTAAGAGCTGCCTGACACCTTACCCTATTAGACAAATTATACTCCATACGCTCATCCTAACTACCTACCGTACCACTTACAATGTCGATGGTGGGCTAATCCACGTAATCTTGATTTCAGTCCTTCGTGAATGTGGTAGAAAAGTAAGACGAGAAGGTGAGGTGGTACATTTTCTTGGGCCTAAAAGTCAAGAATATTTTATTATTAGATTACCTCTTACGCAAGTAAATTTTTTTAACGCGATGTCATGCCATGGAAATTTCCTGTATTCCACATCGCTTTCGTTGTTTTTGGAGCTAGGGTAGCAGAGAAGATACAAGGAGATCCTAATAATAGTGTTTCGATTCCCAGCAGGCCCAAGACCTTTGTGTGTTCTCCGAATTGTACAGAATGTCTCTGGAGACCACCCATTCCCTTTTCAATGGGCAACCGGGGCTCTTTCCCTTGGGGTGAAGCAGCCGGAGCGTGAAGGTAGTCACTTATCTATACACTGCATAACTTAAGAATGAGTAAAGCTATACATTCACTCTCCCACGTGCTCTCATTGCGTTCATGGGTACCCTGTACATTATTTGTCATTTTCATACCACATTCTTTTATACGAAGGAAGAAGGCATGCCTTCACAATACCACGTCTGTCGTCCCATTACGTCCTCTAAACCAGCTGACCAGTTTTCCTTAAACGTTGTATGAAAGTTACGTCAATGGAGGCCACCTGGAAGCGACAAGTTTATATTGCAATTTTGTTCAAACAGCAAGAAATAACATCACGCCGGACGTGCGAATTACTGAGGTGGAAGCAACACCAACGTCATTTATTTAAATGCCCTAAAATTATATAGGCTTATTGTAAATTGTCGTGGAAAAATACGCAACATGTTTTAAGCAATACATTGTCGGAGACCTGATGTTCGTCACTTCTCGCATATGGGCGGTCGGAGTAGAGGGTTGCTTGTGCGACCGATAATTGCCACGTAAAGTAATGATGCAGACCGTTTAATAACGACGCACAGATGGTACAAACATTTCTGTTCTGCTTGCCATCTGATTGTTTTTACAGGCCTGTGAAATTCGACAAAGATACAGACCACAAACTTTGTTTACGACGCATTGCAAGGTAATAGTGACAAACATATGTTGATTATGGTAATCGTTTGGTTATACCAATTGAATCTAGTATTTGACAAGACAGAAAATGTGCATATCACATAACATAGAGGCGCATTCGCGTAACCTTTATTGCCAATGAAACGGTAAATGTATTATATATTCTAAGTGTGTGTCTGTAACCTTAGTTATCCAGCCTGTAGAGGGCATAAACCATAGTGTCATTTGTGGCCTATCCGGCTGTACTATATTTTTCCACATTATCTCATGAACTGCACGATTCTCGGAAAATAAGTTAATGAAAACAAAATGTGTCTTTTCATTTTCTGTACAACTTTTGTTTGAAGCAGCTCTTATTCTTTAACGGACATACGTCTTCATGTAAAGTACCCGTTAATGCTTTCATGTTTAATAAAACATGAATTTTCTCTACAGATTTTGGAAAAATACTCAAATATCTAATTCAATGAAAATCCGACCAGTGGAAAGAGAGTTGTTTCATGCGAACAAGCGGACAGACGGACGAAGAGGTAGACAAACAGACAGTCAGTCAGTCAAACAGACAGAGAGAAAGACAGACGGGCAGACAGGTATGGCGAAGCTATTTATTACTTTTGTCAATTTTATGAAAGCTTCTATTATCTCTATTTAGTTGTTATATAAAACAAAATACAATAATAACAATACACATAATTACTTACTTACTTACTCCATGGTGCAGAGTCCTTCTTGAGAAGCTAACTGGTTTGCAGCTAGTCAAGAAATTCCCCGCATTTCACGGAACCCGAAGGTTCATTTCCGCACTCACAAGCG
>Ga0123352_10014869_pt1 | contig 12397 bp, 11 predicted proteins | sample TergutLab28metaG_FD_89700 | JGI IMG/M metagenome (GOLD analysis project Ga0123352, IMG submission 89700) | Labiotermes labralis P1 segment gut microbial communities from Petit-Saut dam, French Guiana - Lab288 P1 | ecosystem: Host-associated > Arthropoda: Insects > Digestive system > Gut ... | reverse complement strand
TCAAGGGCGTGTCGATAGCGGATCCTGTGGTTGCGCTGTGCACACCGGAGCGGCCGTCTCTCAAGCATCTCGCTTAATTTGCCAACGCGAGGCGGAAAGCATCGACAGCCCACACTGCGTCGAGCTGGGGAAGCGGTTGCGAACGCACGAGCCAATCGGCAAGCGGCGTCAGGCTGATTCCCGGCCGCACAGGGTCGCCGAACGATTCCGAAACGAACGGCGCATCGTCTTGCGGGCGATGCACGATCTGAACAATGTGCGTGATACCGCGAACCCGTGGATGGTTGGCCGCCCAACCTGGCGCGCCCATCTTCAGCCCGATGGTGGCGCATCGAGGAAGGCTGTGTGCGTTGATCTCGGCTCCCGCAAGAATGTATCCGGTCCGATCTGCGATTTCCTGAATGATGCGGTCTGACCACGCTTTCATCGCGTGAATATCAGCATCGCTAAACACTGTACGGCCCACCGCGTCATTTTCCGCACGCATGGCCTGTGTAAGCAGCAGGCCAATCCACCCCGAACAGTCAATGACCGGAGGGTGCTTCAACAGCCCTTCGGCCTTTGCGCCTCGCTGGTATCCGACTCGCCCTGTATAGCGTTGCACGAGCCGCCACATCGCGGTTTCCGCTGTCGATAAAGTCACGATGACAAATGGTGAACGTCAGTTGCCTGGCCCTGGACGGCGAAACCGGGAGCGCGGGATTTCTGCAATTGCAGCGATCTCAATCATCAATTCCGGGCGGTACAGGCGCTCGATCTGAACGGTAGTCGTAACCGGATAAGGTGCAACAAAGAATTCTTTTCGAATGTCTCCAGCAGCCATGAATGCGTCAATATCCGTCGCGTAGTGAACGAGCGAAATCACGTCGGTCATTTGCCCACCCATCGCCGCCAGCACGTCGCGAATATTCTCGAGGACTTTGCGCACCTGCACTCGCATGTCGCCGGGTCCAACGACTCGCCCTTCCCGGTCGAGCGATACCTGGCCCTTCAGATGAACCACCTGGCCGTCGCCCTGGATGACTGCCATCGAGAACGCACCGAACGGCGACCAGACGTCTGGAGGATTCACTGCCTCTACCATTTCCGGACTCCTGTAGTCAGCGCTCGATTATGCGCTTGCCCATCAGCCTGCATCGACGATATCAGGTGATCGGTGCGCTGCTGTCGTACCAAGCCCGACGTTGGGCGCCGCCTGCGCGGCGCCCAACATGCTCAAGGTGCTGCCGCGATACCGAAGACGTGCAACTTGCCTTCGCTGGACTGCCTCGGCAATGTGACGCTCGCCACCAGCTTGCCGGGTGTCAGCGGCACCGACTCCGCAAACAGATAGGTCTTGACGCCATCGGTCGAACCGTTGCCGGCATTGCGGTGTGCGGTGGTCAACGCGATCGGGTCCACCGGCGCGGCGCTGCCGCCATTGAGGGTCCAGTCGTCAAAGGCTAGCGTGAACGGCGTGGTCGTGCCGTCGGTATAGGTCACGAGCGCGGCGCCCGAACCAGGCCCGTTGTTGGCCGAACCGAGCAGAACCAGCGAATGACCGGTCGTGCCGGGCGGCATTGCAATCGTCTGTCCCACCGCCACCGCGTTGTCGAGCGGTCCACTGGACAGAACGAAGCTTGCTCCGCCAACGACGAACGGTTTGCCCGGCGCCGCGCCAGCCGCCGCCAACGCAGTCGACGAGTAGCTGAACAGAGAGCCGTCGAAGTCCGAACCAAGGCCGTCGGTGTCGGTGCTGCCGTCGGCGCTGATGCCGTGGTTGTTAAAGGCATCCGCCACGTTACGCGCGACCGGCACCGCATAGTACTGGGGCGCCTCGGCCGGTCTCTATCCCCACTGCGAAGGTGACGAACCCATCGCGAAGTTCAGCGTCGCGCCGTTGGCGAGTGCGTCAACGTCCAGCCAGGAACTATTGTGAGCGCTGCCATTGACGGTGAGCCCCTGCACATAATTCGCGCTGGGCGCGCCAGGTGCATTGATGCGCAACGTCTTGCCGTTCCCGAGATGAACGACGATCGACGAAAATTGCGGACTGCCGATCGCAAAGCCCCCGACACCCGGGATCTCCGGATAGAGGCCCAGCGCGCCCCACACATACCAGCCCGACACGGCACCCAGGTCGTCATTGCCGGGCAAACCGTTCGGCCCCGTGCCAAAGGCGCTCGCCATGATCTGCTGGACGACATTCTGCGTGCCCGACGGCGAACCCGCCCAGTTATACAACCAGGGCACTTCGAACGTCGGCTCGTTGCCCATATAGAAGTTAGGCAACGTCGTCCCCGCATTCAGCACGGTAAAGAACGTATTCAGCCGCGACACCACCGCCGTATTTCCGCCCAGCTGTGCGAACAGGCCGGTGGGGTTGAACGGCACCATCCACGTGTACTGCTCAGCGTTGCCTTCCACGTAGTTGTCGGTACTGCTCTGGTTCTCCGGAATCCACGTGCCGTCGGAGTTGCGTGCGGCGATAATCGGTGGCGTCAAGGAAGTGTTGAGCAGGTTCTGCCAGTAGGCCGAGCGGCTACGCAGCATTTTCTGGATCGCCGTGTTGCCGAGTGCGCCGGCAAACTGCGAAATCGCAAAGTCGCTGCTGCCGTACTCCAGCGTGGACGATGCCTGCCCCCATTCACCGTTCGTGATATAGCCGAACTGTAGATAGCTGGCGCGCCCGCCATTGGTCGTCACGCCGTTGCACGCGGTGCCGGGAATGTTGGCCATCTGGATCATATGGCTCAAGGCGCCCGCAGTATCGAACTTGCGCGCACCGAAGGCGTACGCGCCCGCCACGATAATCGAGCCCGCGTCGCCCGGCATCACGCCGTCTTCGACGTTGTCATTGACCCAATGCGGAATGGCCCCGCACTGATCCGCATCGTTGACGAGTGACTGCGCCATATCGCTCGTTTCTTCGGGAAACAGCGTGGCTTTGAGCGGTATCAGCGAGCGATAGATGTCCCAACCCGAAAAGCTGGTGTACTGCGCAGCATGGCCAGCGCTCACCTGATGGACCTTCTGGTCGAAGCCGATATATTGGCCGTTCACATCGCTGAATACGCTCGGCGCCCATGACGCGTGATAGAAAGCCGTGTAGAACTTCGTCAACGCGGTGGCATCGCTACTGCTTACCTGAATGGTGTTGAGGCGCTGATTCCATATCGCATCAGCAACCTTCTTGACGCCTTCAAAATCCCATGAAGGATTTTCTGCCTGGAGATTATTTTTGGCGTTTGTGACGCTGACATACGAAATGCCTATCTTCATCAAGACTGTGGCGCCTTTGCCGAAATTCATTATGGCAACGCCATTGTTAAAAGTAGATGTGTTTACAAATGGCTGACTGAACTCGGCATAAAAATACACAGGGACATTCGTTGAATTACCGCAAAAATGGCCACCCGTGGTACTGCCCGAAATGGTTCTCGCGTCGACCTGCGTGACTGAGCCGGCTACGCTCGTCTGCGTGTTTGTATACGTCGTATTGAGCACGAGCGTCGAAGGCTGATTGTCAGGATACGTGAAGCGGCCAAAGCCGGTGCGCAGGGTTGCAGTCAACTCGACCTTGACCTGGTTATCGAGCACTACGGAATAGGCTCCCGCTACCGACTTCTCGTTGGAATGACTAAACGTTTGCGCAAGCGGCTTGGTGGCATCGAGCGTCGGCATGACGGGGAATTCGCCGTCATTTCCGGAACAACCGGCGCCACTCATATGCGTGAGACTGAAACTCTGGATCGAGCCGATGTCGTAGTAATAACCGGCCGGTGAACCGGGCTCCGCGCTGTTCGATGGGGCCGAGGTGGTATTCGTATCGGGTGCCCACTGCACCATGCCGTTCGGCAGGCCCGCTGCGGGCACCACGCTGCCAGCCTGCCCTGCTGGCACCGGGTTCGGAGAGTTGCTGGCCAACGTGCCGATCAGCGGATTGACATACCGCGTCAATTGCATGGTGCCATGATCGGAAACGGGAATTTGCTCGGCGGCAGCGACAGCCGCGTTTGCACTGCTGGAACCGGCACTGGAACTACCTTGAGTTGCTGCTTTAAGCTGGTCAGCCGCGACAGCGGCGGAGCCGGACTGGCCTGGACTATCTCCTCCACAACCCGCCAAAGAACCAATGATGATCATGGCGGCCGCAAGACGGCGTAAATCTATCATGGCTGTCTCCTGAGTTTCACTACGTGTATCTGAGTTTTGTTTAGTTTTCCTATTTATCCATGCAGCATGCGGTATCCGGCTCCAAGTCATGCTATACGAGAGATTTGAATGGCGTCAATTGATTATCTATTGCCATTCTCTGTTTATCAAAAATTACTAAACACGCGAATTCTTGACGCAACTTCGCGTGTTAGTCGCTTCGCATAATCAGTCCAACATGTGAGAGCATGTTCGTGACGAAGACGACTAAGTTCAGGCGCGTCAGATTTTCACGTAAGCGTTCGTTTGCACTAAAAGTGCCTGAACCGTTTACGAGGATCGTATGAATGAACTCAACGGGACGAGGTGGAAATCGAGCAGGAACGATCGATGCGTGCCGTGTTCACCCGCCCATAAGCAGGAGCGAGCGCATGATTCAACCAACTGACTTTCTGGCCACAACAGCCGCATTACGCGACGGTTATCGCAACGAGGTCGTCACGACGGTCAACAATCACGACATTCACGTCAGCGTGATGGAGGTTCCGTACTTCTGGCATTTTCATCCCGATTCCGATGAGACGTTCATCGGAATCGAGGGCGTATTGATCATTGATTTTGAAGAAGGAGCAATAGAGTTGCGTGCGGGTCAGTTGCTGACCATCCCCGCAGGCGTACGCCACCGCACTCGTCCCGGTGGCGTACGCTCGATCAACCTGACGGTTGAAAAAGCCAATGCTACGACGATCCGCTGTGACGCTCCCCTGGAAGAGTGACTACATTGCCGGTCGAACGACGGAGCAATCGAGCCCTGCACGTCGTCCGGCATGTCTGCAACCAAATGGCTGACAACCCAGCGATCGACGTCGAAGAAGCGTTCGTTAGTCAGCGTCCCTCCTGCGAGGATTGCCCGTGTCCGGTCGACGCCATGTATTCGTCCCGCAGCACGAATTTCTGGATCTTTCCGGAGGCCGTCTGCGGGAAGCGATCGACAAAGCGCCAGACCCGTGGCGTCTTGTAGGAAGCGAGGCGTGCGCGACAGAACTCGGAGAGTTCGTCACTGCTCAATTTGCAGCCCTGTCGCGGCTGGACGAAAGCGACGACGACTTCACCCCATTGCGCGTCAGGAACTCCGATGATCGACGCAAGGGATACGCCCGGGTGTGTGCACAGAACGTCCTCGATTTCTCGTGGATAGATGTTCTCTCCACCGCGAATAATCATGTCCTTGATGCGACCCTGGATGCGCAAATAACCCTGTGCATCCAGGCTACCGAGGTCTCCGGTATGCAGCCATCCTTGCGCGTCGATGGCTTGTGCTGTTGCCTTGAGGTCGCCGAAATACCCCTTCATCACGCAGATGCTCTTTGCGCAGACTTCTCCGGTCACACCAATCGGGACAGTCTCTCCAGTAGCAGGATCGACGATCTTGACTTCGGTCTGAGGTAGTGGCCGCCCCACGGTATCGATCCATTGCGGATTGCTGTCGCGCGGCAGCGTGTGGGTGATATACGGCGACGACTCGGTCTGACCGAACCCAATTGCGACGTCGATTTTGAAATCGGTGACCGCGCGATGCACGAGTTCCGGGGGCACGGGTGCGCCCCCTAACGTGGCCAGTCGCCATGAGGAAAGGTCACGATCTTTAGCGCCAGGGTGATCCAGCATCCGGATCAACATCGTAGGCACACTCAACACCAACGTGCCGCGATAAGCATCAATCAGATCGAGCATGAGCCCGGGATCGAATCCAGCCGGCAGTACGTGCATACCGCCCGTCTGCAATGCGCCCAGGGTGGCCAGGCCGCAACCAGCCGTATGGAACATGGGCATGGGATTGACCCAGACGTCTTCGGCATTTGCGCCAATGACGTCGGCATAGAAACGGCCGTTGTTCACGAGCCCGCGGTGCGTCAGCTCCGCACCCTTGGGAAATCCAGTCGTGCCTGAGGTGTATTGGATCTGCGCGACGTCGTCTGGGGACACCTTGGGTAACGAGAGCGTGCTATCGCCCGAATCAAGAAAGGCGGACCAATCTGCGAGCGAGATCACTTCGCGCACATCAGGGATATCCGCCTTGGCTTCATTCAGTACTGCGATCAAATCACGCCCACGGTACTCGGGACACAGAACGATGCCGGCAGCGTTAGACCGCTTGAGTACATAGACGAGTTCTTTGGGGAGGTACGCGGGATTGACGGTGACCAGCGTGATTCCAGCCAACGCTGCGCCGAACTCGAGCAGAACCCATTCGGGGCGATTGGGACTCCAGATGGCAACGTGCTCGCCAGGAGAAAAGCGCGCCAGCAGAGCACGGGCGACGAGGGATGCGTCCGCATACAGTTGCTCGAAGGACCATTGACGGCGAGCCTCTGTGATTTGCGTGCCCTCGACAAGCGCGATTCGATTGCCCCAATTCTCTGCCGCTACGCGCAGGGCATCTCCAATCGAAAGCTCCATGACAGGGCCAGAGGTGTCGCCTTGACAGTGCGATAGCCCAGCCTGCGAACAGCTTGCAATCTTTGTTGCCATGGGACACTCCTTCAAGTACCATGGTTCTAAATGTACCGTCCGAAACGGACTATGTCAACGAACCCAAAAACCTCACACGCAGAAGCACCCGTTCGGCTGAGTCCGATTTCGTATGTCGTCTTGGGAGTCATCGGGTTGCGGGGCCCGTCGACTCCGTATCAACTGAAGCAGGCTATAGAGCGCTCAGTCAGGTACTTCTGGCCTTTTCCGCACTCGCAGCTTTACGGCGAGCCGGAGCGACTGGCGCGCGAGGGCCTGCTGGACCAGGAGGTGGAAGAAGGCGGGCGCCGTCGCCGGGTCTATTCATTGACATCCAGCGGCCAGGAAGCGCTCGAGAACTGGTTGAAAACCCCGCCGGGCGAAGTGTTCGAGATGCGGGATATGGCGGTGCTACAACTCTTTTTCAGTGAGTTCACCAGTACCGCCGAGCTTGTAAAACTGGCGGAAGATCAGGTGCGCCTCTACAAGGAACGCCTGGCAGTGTACCAGGCCATTATTGAGCATAACGAAGGACGAGAACGGGCCGCTCGCCGACTGGCACCGTTGAATCTTGGTGTGCTTATGGCAACGGCGTGTCTGGAGTTTTGGTCCGACATCGCTGAAAATCCGCCACCTGGGCGCGAATAGCCAAGTGGGATTTCATGCGCCTATTGAAAATAAGGCGCAATGGAGCCGCATTGGCATCTACCTGCTCTGACTGCCCCGATCCCATGGAGGCACTCCGCTGAACGCATCAACCAGGAAGTCGATCACTACGCGCACTCTTGCGCTCAGATGTCGACGACTCGGGTACATGGCGAGTATGTCGATCTCGGGCAGCCGATACTCCGGCAACACGTGAACGAGTGTGCCTGCACGTAGTTCGTCGCCGATCAGGAACGTCGGTTGCCAGATCACGCCTTGCCCCGCGAGCGCTGCTGCGCGTGCCGTGTCTCCGTTATTGGTATGCATGTGGCAGTCGACCCTCACAGCGTGGGTCTTGCCACCACGGTCGATGAGTTGCCACTCATCGCCAGTGGCCGCATAGGTGTACCCGATGCAGCGATGCTGCATCAAGTCCGCCGGCATGGCCGGATGTCCGAAGTGGGCCAGATACGCCGGCGACGCGCACAGGATGTTTTGCGATGTCGCCAGCTTGCGGGCTGCGTGGCTGGTGGAGCCGGCGCGTGAGATGCGAATCGCGAGATCGTAGCCTTCATCGACGATATCGACGACGCGGTCAATCAGCGCGACGTCAAGCTCGATACCGGGATATTTGCGCATGAACTCGGGCCACAGCGGCGCCAGATACAGAATCCCAAAACTCACGGGCGCATTGATGCGCAGTCTTCCACGCGGTTCGACCGACCCGGACGAAACGAGCCCTTCCGTCTCCGCGACATCGTCGAGAATGGACTTGCAGCGGGCGTAAAGCGTCTCGCCGCCCTCGGTCAGAGATAGCGTCCGTGACGTGCGATTGAGCAGGCGCGTGCCCAGGTGCGCTTCCAGTTCATTCACATAGCGGGTGACGTTGGCGGGCGACGTGTCGAGCGCATCGGCTGCGCGCGCGAAGCCGCCGCGGCTCACCACCGTTACGAAAACTTCAAAGGCGCGCAGGCGATCCATAACCCTCTCCGAACATTCATAAAAGCTGAATGATAGGACCATGTTTTATGCCTTTCTGCAAGCAGAGCTGAAGCCTATATTTGCGCTCACGGGCCGGGGCACAGGGCAACTGGCCGACGCAGGACTTCAGGAGATTCAAAATGCAACGTTTGACAGGAAAAGTGGCCATCGTGACCGGCGCCAGTTCAGGGATCGGCCGAGCAACGGCGAAGCTGTTCGCGAAGGAAGGCGCCAAGGTGGTTCTTGCGGCGCGGCGCGCGGCGGAACTCGAAACGCTCGCTGCGGAGATCGTCAGCGAAGGCGGCGAAGCCGTGTATCTAGCCGGCGACGTTCAGTCGGAGGACTTCGCGAAGGCGCTGGTCGCGCTCGCAGTGGATCGCTTCGGCCGCTTGGACATTGCCTACAACAACGCGGGCACGCTGGGCGAAATGGGCCCGAGCACCGGCATTTCGGAGGCTGGCTGGAACGCGGCGCTGGCGACCAATCTGACCAGTGCCTTCCTCGGCGCGAAGCACCAGATTCCCGAAATGCTGAAGCACGGCGGCGGATCGATCATCTTCACGTCGACGTTCGTCGGCTATTCGTTCGCGTTTCCGGGCACCGGGGCCTACGCGGCGAGCAAGGCCGGGCTGATCGGCCTGACCCAGGCGCTCGCAGCGGAGTATGGCGCGCAAGGCGTGCGCGTCAACGCGGTGTTGCCGGGTGCCGTGGACACGGACATGTATCGCGGCATGAACGACACCGACGAGTCGCAAGCGTTCGTGACGGGACTGCATGCGCTCAAGCGCGTCGCGAAGCCGGAAGAACTCGCGCGTTCGGTCCTCTACCTCGCGTCGGACGATTCGTCGTTCGTAACCGGCACCGCATCTCTCGTCGATGGCGGCGCCTCGATTACGCGCACCTGAACGTCCAGGCGGCACTCTGCGGTCAAGACCCGATGCCGCCCTTCTCTACCTCATGCTTTGGAAGGCAGTCACTCATGGACTTGAAACTGAAAGGCAAACTCGCACTGGTAAGCGGGAGCACCGCCGGCATCGGCCTCGCTATCGCCAGCAGCCTGGCGCAGGAAGGCGCTCGTGTAATCGTGAACGGACGCTCCCAGTCATCAGTCGATGACGTGGTCGCACAGTTGAAAGCGAACACGGGCAGCGACGTTTATGGATACGCGGGCGATCTGGGCACGGCCGCCTCAGCCGACGAGCTCGCGCAACGCTATCCCGACGTGGAAATTCTCGTCAATAACCTGGGTATCTTCGAGCCCAAGCCGTTTGAAGAGATTCCCGACGCGGACTGGCAACGCTTCTTCGACGTCAACGTCTTGAGCGGCGTGCGCCTCGCCCGCCTGTTTCTGCCCGCGATGAGGCAGGCGAATTGGGGGCGAATTATTTTCATTTCGAGCGAAAGCGGAGTGCAGATTCCCACCGAAATGATCCACTACGGGGTGACGAAGACCGCGCAGCTCGCGGTTTCGCGTGGACTCGCCGAAGCCGTTGCCGGCACGGGCATCACAGTCAATAGCGTCTTGCCGGGCCCAACGAAATCGCGCGGCGTTGGAGAATTCGTGGAGCGGCTCGCAGAGGTCGACGGCATCTCGTCCGAAGCCTTCGAAAAGGCTTTCTTCGAGAAGGTCCGTCCCACGTCGCTCATCAAGCGATTTGGTACGCCGCAGGAAATTGCGTCGCTCGTGGCCTATATCGCCAGTCCGCTTTCGTCGGCCACGACGGGCGCTGCGCTGCGGGCCGATGGGGGTGTGATCAGGAGCGCGTTCTAGGCGTAACGCTTTCCATCGCGTGGAATAACTCGTGGATCAAGGGCGTTCTGAATAGGTCGCTCAGCGATACTCACATCAGAGGACCCACGCCATGACCCATGAAGTCGACCGTATGCTTGATGAAATCCGCAAACTGGCGCCGAGCATTCGAACGCGCGTAGCCGAAATCGAGGCGGCGCGCCGAATGCCTTCAGACCTGGTGGAGACGCTAAAAGCGATTGGCATTTATCGCATGTTTGTACCCAGGAGTCACGGCGGAATGGAGCTTGATCTGCCGAAGGGGCTCAGAGTGATCGTCGAACTCGCAAAGATCGATGGGTCGTTGGGCTGGACCGCGATGATTGCCAGCGGAAGCGCATTGATTGCATCCCTGCTGAACATTCGGACATATGATCAGGTCTACGAAGGAGGTCCGGACGTCATTCTCGCCGGTTCATCCCAGCCTGCGGGCACCGCGCAAGCGGCGCCGGGCGGCTGGCGCGTGAGCGGGCGCTGGCCGTTCGCTAGCGGTTGTCTGCAGGCCGAATGGATGGTGGGAGTCTGCATGATGACGAAAGACGGGAAGCCGCTTCCCGGTTGCGCCGGCGAAGACGGGCCGCCGCTGATGCGCGGCTTCATTCTCCCGGCGTCCGAATGGCGGATCGAGGATACGTGGCACGTGGCAGGGCTCAAGGGTTCCGGTAGTCATCACATCGCGATCGCCGACAAGATCGTGCCGGAAAGCCACTTCTTCGATCTCGAGAGCGGCGTGCCTTGTCTACCAGGGCCGCTCTATCAACGCGTGCTGGAACTCATTCCCGTGATGCACAGCGCCTTCTCCGTAGGTGTGGCCAAAGGAGCGTTGGAGGAACTCGTCGCATTCGCGAATACCGGCCGCAAGCAGCTTCGCGCGGTGACGGCAATGCGTGATTCGGAGTTGTTCCAGGCAGAACTCGGCCGGGCCGGAGCCGACCTGAGAGCGGCGCAGGCGTTCATGGACGCACAAGCCACCAGCCATTGGGGCCATGCGCTCGCGGGAACAATCAAAGACGACGCACTGCGCATGCAGAGCACGCAGAACTCCGTGTGGATCGCTTCGACGTGCGTGCGTGTTGCCGACGCGTGCTTCGCGCTGGGTGGCGGGAGCGCGCTCTACGACGCCTCGCCCTTGCAGCGGCGATTGCGTGACCTTCACGCCGGGGCCCAGCACGTCGTGGCTCAGCAACGAAATTATGCGGCGGTTGGCAGGCTGCTTCTGGAAAGCCAGGTCTCGACGGCAGTCGCCGGCTAGTCGAGCAATGCCACTGAATGCCTGCCGGTCGGCATCGATGAATAGAAGCTAATTTCCTGCGGGCTGCCTGACACGACCTCTAGTCGTCAGCGTCGCTGATAGACGACGCCCTGCGGTGAAAAGCGATCCGGTTCAGGTTCTTCGTCGAAGCGTCTATGCGCTTCGTCGATGGCCAACTGATTGTTGTTCGCCCAGTTGACGAGCGCCATGACCGGCTCGAGCAGCGTCCGCCCCATTTCAGTAAGTTCGTAATCGACACGCGGTGGAATCGTCGCATACATCGTGCGGGTAACGAGGCCGTCGCGTTCAAGTCCACGTAACGTCAGCGTCAGCATGCGTTGCGAGATGCCGTCTATTTTCCGCTTCAGTTCGTTGAACCTGCGCGGCTCGCTCGCCAGCGTCGCGATGATGTAAAGGCTCCATTTGTCGCCGATACGATCGAGGATTTCGCGGGTGGCCTTGCAGCCCCCTGCGTTGGGTTCGGGCAACTCCCTGGGGAGATCAGTGTGACTCAGTGACATGCGTGTGCCTTCTTGTGGAGCCAGGACAGGAACAATACCATCCTGCGTATGGATAGGTAATCGACAAACCAAATGTTACCTAGTTCTTGTTATATACCTGGGAGCAAACATGAGCCACATTCTGCTGATCACTTCGAGCCCTCGCGGTGCCGACAGCGTTTCGACCCGATTCGCCGGGGAGTTCGCCCAAAAACTGCGCGAGCAGCGCCCCGGCAGCACACTGACAATTCGGGATCTCTATTCCGATCCGCTGGCCCACATTGATGAAGCCTATGTCGTCGGACGCACGCTCGCACCAGAAGCGCGTACCCCGGCGCAGGCAGACGCTGTCCGCGTGGCAGAAACACTGATTGGCGAAGTGGCAGCCGCCGACACCATCGTGATCGGCTCGGGCATGATCAATTTCGGACCGCCCACGCAACTGAAAGCATGGTTCGATTACGTGACCTGGCCTGGCGTGACTTTCTCGTATGACAGCAGCGGCGTAAAAGGTCTGCTGACGGGTAAGAAGATCTATTTGTTCACTGCCGCCGGCGGCGTTTTCTCGGATGGTCCTTACGCGCC
>Ga0123352_10014868_pt1 | contig 12397 bp, 8 predicted proteins | sample TergutLab28metaG_FD_89700 | JGI IMG/M metagenome (GOLD analysis project Ga0123352, IMG submission 89700) | Labiotermes labralis P1 segment gut microbial communities from Petit-Saut dam, French Guiana - Lab288 P1 | ecosystem: Host-associated > Arthropoda: Insects > Digestive system > Gut ... | reverse complement strand
TGTGTGTGTGTGTGTGTGTGTGTAATGTCTCTTCATGTTTGTATTTCAATCCAAACGAATATGTTGACTCAAGTAAAATCAGTACTCAATGTTTTGTTCTGTTTATTGTCTTTTTTTTATTTGTATTCGTTTTTGGCTCTTGCGTATATTTCGTGAACATAATTCCATAAGATATGATTTGTCTTAAAAAAGCAGTTGTTTGTTTAACAAAGTAGATTTGTTAGATTTTAATCTTTCTGTTTTGGTTAAGTGTGTATTAATTGTTTTATTCCTGTGTGCCTTATGTCAATACAGCTAATTTACGTTCACTGGAGTGTGTCTGTTTCCATTACTTCAGGACTCAGACACATAGAAACAAAATTAATAGTACAAGCTTAATCAAAACACAGAAAGTGAAACCTTATAAATCAACTTTGAAACACGCAACTGCTTTTAAGTAGAAGCTATCTTATGGAATTATATTCACAAAATAATAGCAGGAGTTGCAAAACAATAAAACACAATAAACAAAACCAAACATAGAGTATTGATTTTACTTGAGTAAGCAAGTTTGTTTGGATTGAAATACAAACATGAACAGTCTTTACACACATAAAAAATTGGGTTTTATATTAGGCTAAAAATATCACACATAGTTATTGCTTTAATAAGTGCTCATAAATTAATGAGATCTCATTAACAGAAAAATTGTGAATTTCAAATATACTTATGTTTTTTAAATTTTTGTAAAAAAGGTACCTGATGTTGGTTCTGATGAACCAAAACATATAGCAAATTACTGTATAACATTAAAATGTTGCCTTTGACTGTATCCTTCATTTGTATTTCAATAATCCATCTGAACCATATGTCTGCCACCATCATACAAGTTTTGCTACCTGGGGAGTATCCTGCTGTGTGCCAGGTGGTTCCGTGAAGACAGAGAGCAGCTTTCACCAATCAGTGTCGGAGAAAGGGTGTCAATACTGGCTGCTGGGCTTCTACGCATTAGCAAAGTACGGCTAGAAGACATGGGCAAGTATCTGTGCTGGGTCAACAACTCAGCAGGAGAGGAGACAGTTCAGGTCATTCTCACTGTTACAGGTATATAATTTTTACTTTTCTTTTTGAGGAAAAAACAAAAAGGAGGCCTACCTAAGATTTTGGGTTTTTATGGCAGCTTGTAAAGGTGTAAATGGAGGCAGTGTGTTCCTCTGACATGTTGGTAATGACTTACCAAGCTAGAGTATGGTGCCAAAACCTTGATGAATATGAGTGGGTGGTTGACCAAAGGCACACAGAAACCAATTTCTTTGTGCTTCGAATATCACAGAACAAATGTCTCGTGACACAAAATATGGTAATAGTTCTATATAAACATGCATGATTCACAAAGAGTTGTATTTACCCACCACAGGATTTAATGTGTTACATGGAACAGAAATTCCATGCATTGTGAACCAAAATATTACGTTCATTACCATGACTGGCTAAAGGCTAGAAAGCAAGGATTGGATTCTGGACAGGGAAAGAATTTTTTTTTTACTGTGTACAGAGCAGCTCTGGGGCTGGAGCATTAAGCAGACCACTCACATTTATCTAGTTCCAAGGACTGGAATGGTTGGAGTGTTACTTCTGTCACCTGCATGCCTTATGACATAGTGCTTAGTCATTCTTCGTCATTTATACACTGTATAAAATTGAGGTCCACTATAAGAACAGTGTTACCTATTCAGAGAGACAACATGGTGCTGAAACTGAGGATGTTGCTTAAAAATTGAAGTGTGTGGTTATATTAGTGGGAGCATTTGTATGAATCCTGCTTGTACATATTCCAGACATTCTTAAAATTAAAGAATATCTAAATTTACATGCCACAGGTAGAATGAAGAGAATTCTTAAATGTATTCTGCTACCACATAGCTGACATATTTGTCTGCAGTTTCTGTTACTGTAAAGTCAAACTTAAACGGAAAGTCATCTCTGTATGTGCTGTGAAGGCCTGGCAGTAAGTTGTACTCATTCGTAACCTCAGCACTAGGTGGAGGCCAATGGCTAGCTTCATGCCCCAGCCATTTTACTCCCAGGAAAAGAGCCCCAGTAACCACTGAACAGGAACTTGGGTGGGCCGCAAGCTGGTCTGGATGTTTCGGAGAAGAGAAAATCTCTTGCCTCTACCAGGATTCGAAATCCAGATCACCCATCCATAGCTGAGTTACTGTAATGAGTACAATGTCCTGACTTCATTTATATCACTGTGCATACAGTTTGTCCTTTGTTGCATTGGCAGCGCCATTGTCAGCTCATGTGCAACCACAGACACAGGTTGTAGATGTTGGAAAGGAAGCAGTGTTCCAGTGCATCACTGGAGGACATCCTCTTACCCGCATTTCATGGTATCGCAATGCAAAACCTATTGTACGTGATAACCGGTTTGAAATTACCTCATCCCCTGAAAAGCTCATAATTCGACCACTGCAGAAAGAGGACCATGGAATGTATCAGTGTTTCATAAGCAATGAATGGGAGATGGTGCAAGCCACAGCTGAACTGCAGCTTGGAGGTAAGCAGGTCAAGCACACAGACATTATTGTCAAGTAAATTTGTACATGAGAATCAAGTGTTCACTGTATTTTATTGAGTATAATAACAAGAAGGTATCTAGCTCCATTGTGTCTAAACATGTCCGAGTTGTTACTTGGCTCCATGGAGTGGAGTCCTTGAGATAATATGTCTCTATCAGTAGTGACTCTAATTCTGCAGTATAACTGGTGGTCTGAGAGTGTCTTTACCAATGAGGACACAGTTACAGATGCCATCTTATGTCACCCATTTCTTCCGTTCCTGAAGGTGAAGACAAGCAATCTCTGCACTTTAGGCTTTTATCTTGTTACCTGAGAAGGTTTCATCATGATTGGGCATTAATATGAATAAAGATACTGTAATAGTTTTGGACGGAAGCAGTCATGATTTGTATAATGTATCTTTGTACAAGTATTGATAAAACACATTTAAAGAATAAAAAAAAAATACTGGACAATGTGTTGGAATTCTAAAATACCATAAAGAATTAGAACACTAAAAGAGACAGGGGGATTATTGCCTTGTTCCAGATGCCAGTCCAGAACTGCTGTACTGGTTCACTGAGCAGACTCTGCAGCCAGGCCCTGCTGTCTCTCTCAAGTGTGTTGCTACTGGCAACCCCCCACCACAATTTGTTTGGACTTTAGATGGGTTTCCTGTACCAGACAGTACTAGGTGGGTCTGTAACACAGGCATTGCATTTCCCACATGTATGTGTTTTAAAATGTAAAGTTCTCATGACAGAGGATATTAATAATACAGTTTCCTGATATATGACAGTATGAAGTCTGGTAGATGGGGTCCTGTAGCATCACATACTGGACAACATACATTTATTTCTTGTGCAGGTTCCTTGTGGGTCAGTATGTGACTGTACATGATGACGTTATTAGCCATGTTAATATCTCAAACCTAAAAGAAGAGGATGGTGGGGAGTACACGTGTACTGCTCGGAACTCTGTAGCACAAATCTCTCATAGTGCTCGCATTAATGTATATGGTGAGTGACTCATGTACCCAAGGCATACAATGAAATGTCACAATTGTAAGGTTCCCTGGATGTAACACTGTCCCCTGCTCAGGTGTTACATTTGAGGTTATTAATATAGGATCGTAAGATTTTTCCAGAGTTTGTTCTGATGTCAGAGGAGCATCAGAACAAACTTGTGTTCCTGTGTGGTCCCAGCACCTGTCATAAAATCCTGAGGACTTGTACTGCCTTCCACTGTTGTCAAAAATTTTTTCACACCAGAAAAACTGCAATATCATCACGTCAGCATTTTTCATATGGCTTATCCTGCCACATCACTATACTAAAAGAATCAGTATATCTTTCACATTTTTAATAATAAAAATAATGTTTATGATGATTAATTTAGTGTTATGTACTCTACTGTGTTCCATAAGACTAAAAAGGCGCACGTGTTTACTGTCAGCAGAACTCTACTGATGTAGATGTTAATTAGTCATAGTATGTAATAAGGCAACATTAGTTTGTTACCAACTTACAAAACTGCTTGACCCTTGTAGATGAGACTGATAGGTTGTCCCCTAAGTCGGTAATAGACTACCAATCTATGCTGTGTAAAATTCCAGAAGAGTACAGATCTCATTAACACCATGGCAGAATCTGAAATCTTGCAGTCACGGTCCTTGATAGTAGTGATAGAATGTCAAACAACATTTTCTACATAAACTGTAAGACTGGGATCTTACTCTGCTGTTTAAGACATATTTTAAGGCAATTGTAATGTTTTTACATTTTATGTTATTGGTCAGCGCCAAAAATGGTCATGATTGTTTGAAACTTATTGCCTTATTAAATGTGACTAACATCAGTGTCAATAAAGTTGTGATGATGGTAAACAAGTTTTTCTCTGATTATTATTATTATTATTATTATGCTGGTGGTGGTGGTGGTGGTGATGATGATGATGATGATGATGATGATGATCCTTTTTCTCCTCTGTCCCCCCCTCCCCCTCACTCAATACACTCTCTTCTTCCTTGTTTATATCTACCATTTGAAGGTTACCTTGCAACCAAGACTGTCCATCTGTCTCTTTCTTCTTCCTTATATGTGTCCACATTTAGTGGGTTACCTTGCAACCAAGCCTCTCCTGCTGTGCCTGTTTCCTTCCATGTTTCCACTCTGTATTCTTCCCCCCTGGACAACATTGTGACCTTAGTCTTCCTCTGAGATATTTTCCTTAATTTTCATGTTCAAAACCTTCCCTAAGTTTCTGTTTCATTTATTCTTAAACTATGCTCATTTTATCTTAGGTATTTATTAGTTTATCATGCAAGGCCATTGTTGTTATTTTCTGTATGACTTTTTCATTTCATATTTGCCCTCTACTACTTCTTCCTTCTCTACTTCTTACAAATGTTGTATCATGTTTTTATTCTGGTGTAATTTGCCTTGATCCATATAATGTATGTGTTTCTTCTGCATGTGTTAAACTTTACTTCTTACAAATGTCTTATCAGAAGCCTTTATTGAGATGATCTTTGCCTTTGGCCATATATGTGTTTCTGCTGCATGTGTCAACCTTCTAAAGCCCAATGGTAACTATCTTTACCACCTGCATTATTTTAAGAAATTTTGCATTTTGCCACATGGTGTGTTTATGTGCATCTTATGACTGTCACAGTAAATAGATTATTTCCGTACACAACATTAGCTGCCTCATCTTTCTGTTGGAACAAGACTATTTTTATGTGTGGAAGGAAGTTAATTTTTATTTGTAATTTATATGAATGTCATTCTTGAGAGGGTTAATGTGTAGTAACTCTTCAATAAACATTAAAGATTTTTCCATCTTAGACCTTTTCCATTTTTAGAGAATTTTGCATTTGCATTCACATTGCAACTTTTTCTCTCTTGGCATGGTGATTCAAAGAGATTACAGCAAAATGTTTGTTAGTGGAAGCTGAAATTTTCCATCCTTCTGGAAAGTACTGTGCAATAAAATAACATGTACAGAAACTATGATAATCCTACTCATGACGTTCCAGTGAAAATATGATTTCTGTAAAATGTTGAAAATATATGAAGTCTATTCCTACAGTTATGTGAGATATGAGTTGATTCTGAATATGACCAGCAGGTAGTTGCATTGTAGTGTTTTATATTTATATCATGTCTAGATGCAGAGTTATGACTAGCAGCTAGTGACATTCTAGTCTGAGAGATAAGTTACATCCAGATGCACAAATCTGACCAAGAGCTTGTTGCAGTGTGAGATATACATCATATGTGTATGTGGAGTTCAGACTAGCAGGTAGTTGCACTGTAAAGTGAGAGATATCTCATCTAGGTGCAGAGATCTCTGTCTGTCTGTCTGGTGCACAGGATTGTTATTACACTATGTACTGTAAATTTTATTATGCAAATTGGACAAGTCCAGTGTTGCATATGTAACAATATGGATGCAATAAATCAATATCAATATCAATATCAATTGTTTGACATAATGAACTTTATTGCTGCTGGGTTTTTGGGCTCATTTTACCTTAGTGTTTCAGACGGAACACATCTTTGTATAAAGTGTATTATCCATCTCTGATATGAAAATGTGAGGAGGCACTCAGTGGTCCAATGGTTAAAATTGGCCCCTTTTAACTGAGTTGAATAGATCCTCCACCACTTTTATGCATGAACACAGAACAGATCCAATTTGGAGATCATGTTTTTGTCAAAATACTAAAAGATGATTGAAACCAAAACACATAGAATGAAAGTGAACTTGATTTCTGAGTATTACTTCAGCAGTTTTCTATTTACTTAACAGAAAATTAGTTAAATTCTTAATCTTCAGAATGTCTGGTACAGATATTCAAAACCAAAACTTAATAACTGTAAGGACATTTCTGTGTATCTGTTGCTTTGCTTAACACTGGGTATGTATGTTCTGAGTTAATCTGCTCAAGTCTAGAATGACTGTAGTGCATTCAGATGTTTTCAGGTTTGCCATACATCCGTGTGATGCCAAAGATCACTGCAGTGGCTGGAAGTGATCTGGTCATAAAGTGTCCAGTGGCAGGCTATCCTATCGAGTCCATTATATGGGAAAGAGGTGAGACCCTGTGGTTTTGATTGCTATTGGGAACAAGATCAGCAGAAAGTCTTACAAATCCATATCTATTTCAGATGGCACTGTATTGCCAATGAATCGTCGACAACGTGTTTACTCCAATGGAACTTTAGTTATAGAACATGCTCAACGTCAGGAAGATGCAGGGACATACACATGCCAAGCACAGAACCGCCAGAAGCACACAGCAAGGAGAGATGTTGAGGTCCAAGTTATAGGTCAGTCAGCCTTAGATTCTGTGCTTATGTGCTTATGTTCATGGATGTGTCCACACAAAATAGTTTCACCAATAATCCTGTTATAAACTTTTCACTACACATTACACCACAGAGTAAAATGAGTGAAAATTATTAATTTTTTTGCTCCTCCTTTTCCACCACCACCACCACCACCATCATCATCATCATCATCATCAGTATGAGTTTTCCAACAACCAAGCTGTCCCTCAACAGTTTAATTCCATGTCCTTTCTTTGTTCTGTGTGACATTTTTCTTAACCTTTGTTCCTATCATGATCATCACCTTCCACCAGGGGTTTTGTTTCACTTCATGTTACAAACCTTTCCTGGGGATTTTATCTTCATTTGCTCCTACAACATGTCTATATCATCATATTCTGTTATTATCAATTTACATATTTATTTCTTGTTTTGTTCACATTCACCAACTGTGATGTGTTCATACAGTGCAAAGTATTTCTCACATTCTCTGCAAATTTCACAACTATAAATTGGTTAGAAAGAAGATATGAGTCAGATCACAGTCATTTTCTCAGTACATGATGCAGTCAGTTTCCAGACTGAGCTTATGTCCTCATAACAGCAACAACAGTTGCCTTCTAATCAGTGTTTTCCTCCTCCAAGTATTCTCCTTGAAACTTTAGACAATGGGCCAAGTAACTCTGTCCCATTTGAGGCATTTAACAAAATGTATCCTTTGAATTGGTCCTATAGTTTTGCATGAATCATGGATATTTCATTAAATATACTTTGCTTGAATGCCATCTTGTCTTCTGGGAAAAGAAATAAGCCACCCAATGCTTAAATCTGGTGAGTACGGAGGGTGTGAAACAATAGTCATTTTGTTTGTAGCCAGAAATTTGCACAAAGATAAAGCAGATTAAGCAAGTGTGGTACATGAATTTAGTTGCAATGTGGTGTACATTTAGATTCTTTTTTCAAAATGCTCTGAATGGTCCAAATGAAATACCCTCCACATTAGTAACTTCACAGATACTGAATGCTGAAAATTTATATTCCAGTACCCCCCAAAATTCTTCCCATCCAACCAATGACGAACTTGCTGCGTGAGGGCATGCGGGCCGTTATCTCTTGCCACATCCTAGAAGGTGATCTTCCTGTAACATTTCGATGGGAACGAAATGGACAGCCTCTGAATGAACAAAGCTTGGGAGCTTCAACCCGACGGCTTGATGAGTACTCCACGTCACTCATCATTGAACATATTACGTCAAGTCACAGTGGCAACTACACATGTGTGGCACAGAATGTGGCTGGGTCAGAAAGTTTTACTGTGCCTCTCACGGTGAATGGTAAAGTTCTGAGCCTTATATCCTGTTGAACTCCATCTGCACACAATCTAATTTCTTGTTGCTTAAATTTCATTGTACAATCAGAGTATCAATACACTTCCACCAGAACTGTGTTTGATAAGGAGTATGGATGCTACACATGTTGCCCCTAGATAGTAACAATCTCTATGATGAGGGATATGGTTGTTAAACATGCTGCCCCCAGATTTTAACAATCTGCATGATAGTTAATATGGTTGTTACACCTGCTGCCCCTAGATAGTAAAAGTTTGCTACACCTACTGCCCCTAGATAGTAACAGTTTGCATGATAAGAATTATGGTTGCTACACATGCTACTTCTGGAACTTGACAGTCTGCACAATGATGGGAATTGTTGCTACATATGCTGCCCCTAGATCTTGACAGTTGGCATGATAAGGGATAAGGTTTTTATGCCTGCTGCTCCTAGATCTTAAATGAGTTCACATGATTAGGTGATTTGGTTGCTACACTTGCTACCGTTAGATCTAAACAATCTTTTCTTAGTAACGCATACACTGCAATCAGGGAGCAGTCAGAAGTTGATCAATGTGTGCAGCACTCTCATAAGGAGACAGAACAGCTAAAGAATAAATGTAATTAATTATAAATTTATGTATATGTAAATAACAAAGAAGTACTGTACAGACTTGGTTTGGTGTTACACACAAACATGCACAAAGAGAATCAAGATTTTCAGCAATTGACATATGTACATATTAATTTGATAACCTGCACTGCCATGCAAGGATTGTGATTCTATTTTTCATCAGTGCATAACGTTTATTGTTTATATATATATATAAAAAGACAGCAGAGCTTATATTGTTTTTATATATATATATATATATGTGTGTGTGTGTGTGTGTGTGTGTGTGTGTGTGTGTATATATATATAGATATTTATATATTTATCTGCACTGCATAGTGAAGATAAATCATTAATTAATTAAAATATTAATTTGGTAACCTGCACTGCCATGCAAGGATTGTGATTCTGTTTTTTATCAGTGCAGAGATTTTATTGTTTTTATGTGTATGTATGTATTTTATTTCGGTTCCATAAAATCCAGTACATATTGGTAAAAACCTTATGGATATAAAACCAGTCATCCCTCAACTACTATCTATCCCTTGTAACTAAAGACATGCTAATTACAAAAATCAATAAAAATGACCATATTTGATTAAACATTGCCATAAAAAATGCTTACAGTTGTAACTCTATAAGTTTGTAAAAATTTACAGTCCAAATAATATAACAAAACAAAATTGATCTTCAAAAGTAGCATCTAAATATCACATAATAAATACTAAAGTGCAGCAATGTAGGTAGTTCGGAGGGTGTTATAGAAATCCTAATAACCTCAGATTGTTCTTCATGTAAGTAATTATGTCATTATTCTCTATTATGAGCAATTAATTTTTAATGTCGGAGTAAAGTTAATGTTTGTAATACTCTTCCAGTGAGTGGTAAGAGTGGTGATACAGAAATTCTTTTAATTCTAGCTCAAAGGATCTAGAATCATCAGACAGCTGTTTAATATGAGAAGGGAGGTTATCGTATATCTTCACACCTGAATAATAAATACCATGTTTAAAACCAGTTGAATATGGTGCTGGTTGATGAAAATTTAATTGCTGTCTAGTGTTTATATTATGAATTTCTGAATTAACTGTAAAATGGTGTTTGTGCTTTATAATAAACATCATAATGGAGAATATATATTGTGACATAAGGGGTAATATTTTCAAGTTCTTGAACAAAATTCTGCAAGAGGCAAGCCTCCTACGGCCCAACATAATTCGTATAATTCTCTTTCTCATTAGAAATATTCTTTTACTATGAGGGGAAATGCCCCAGAAGGGGAGGCCGTAGCTTATAACTGAGTGGAAAGTAGAGTGATACACCATTCTCAGTGTTTCAAGGGACATATAAGGTTTAATAATTCTCATAGCATGACAAGCTATGCTTAATTTTGGGAGACTGTGATCAATATGGTTTTTCCAGTTAATTGTATCATTTATATAAATACAAAGAAATTTGGTATTGGACACAGATTGAATTAGTTTGTTTAGATTAGTAGTTGGCAAATAAGATTTAAATGTGTTTGATCTTGTAAATTGCATGAAATGGGTCTTACTTAAATTTATGCAAAGAAAATTTTTATTCAACCATTCATTAACAAGATTGAAGGCAGTAGTTGCTTTTAGGTCGAAAACACTTTTGTTGGAACTTGTAATTAAAATGGTAGTGTCATCTGCAAACAATACAGGTTTGGCTATAACATTCAGAGTTTTAGGCAAATCATTTATGTAAATAAGAAACAGCAGCAGACCCAAAATCAATCGCTGCGGGACTCCCTGTGTTATCCTTTTCCAGGTCGAATAGTATTTTTGGCCATTGACATTACTAGTAAGAGTGACCCTTTGGTATCTATTTCTAAAATACAATTTAAACCATAGTAATGCTTTCCCTTTTCCCCATAAAAATCTAATTTATAAATTAATGTATCATGGTGAATACTGTCAAAAGCCTTTTCCAAGTCGCAGAAAATGCCTCCAACCGTAATTTTTTTATTTAAAGTTGTTTGAGTTTCATTAATCAGTTTAAATATGGCATCAGTTGTTGCTAATTTACTTCTGAAACCAAATTGTTCATCTACTAAGATGTTAAGCTTACTACAGTGCTCATAAAGTTGAGTGAATACTGCCTTTTCCAGTACTTTGGAGAATGAAGTTAAAATTGAAATGGGTCTGTAGTTGGAGATATTGAGATTATCTCCCTTTTTAAGTAGGGGTTTTAATTCAGAATATTTTAAGCGGTCCATAAAAATACCTAAAGAAAATGATTTATTACATATATGGGTTAATGGACTAAGAATGAAAGGAAGACTAAGTTTTAACAATTTGGTAGATATTTCGTCATAGACATGTGAATTTTTTGTATTGAGGGATTTTATTATATTCCCAACATCTTTTGTTGATAATGGCCTAAGTTTAAAGCTAGGGAAAATACAATTGAAGGATTGATGTAAATAGTGCATGGGTGAAATTTTGTAATTGTTTGTATTATGAATACTGTTTATAGAGTTGGTTTTCGTTATTGTCAAAAAGTGTTGATTAAAAATTTCTACAATTTTTCCATAGTCATTTACCAGGTTTTCACCATTTCGAAGTTTATATTTTTTGTCCGTCACGTTATTGGTAGTTCTTCCTGTTTCTGTTTTTACTATGTCCCATATGGTTTTATTCGGAATAGGAGACCTTTTAATCCTATTGTTATAAGTCTGTTTCTTTTATTTATTTATAACCGAAGATAAATATATATATATATATTGGATGTGTGTGTGTGTGTGTGTGTGTATATATATATATATATATTGTTTATATATATATATATATATATTGTTTATATATATAAATAATAAAAGATCTGCACTGATGAAAAACAGCATCACAATCCTTGCATGGCAGTGCAGGTTACCAAACTAATATTTTAATTAATTAATGATTTATCTGCACTATGCAGTGCCAAGAAAGACCCTATATCACAACACTTCTAAAACCAGACAGTTATTTTGGAATAGCATCCAAGACTAGTAGCTGAACAATGCATGGAAACTGTTTCATTACACATGGCGCTGAAGTAAGCCACACAGGTATACTGCAACATTGCAGCATTTCTGTTAGAAAATCAAGAGGAGGAACCAAATGTGTCTTTTTCCCTTTCTCTGACATCCTCTAAATATTCATAACAGTTAACATTTTTACATTCTGTGTTTGGAGACTTACACCTTATATATTTTCCAGTGACTTGTTATGGTCTGTACGGTCCGGGGTTCGAATCCCGGTGGGGGGGCGAGGTTTTCCGCACCCATCTAGACCAGCCCTAGCGGCCCACCCAGCCTCCTACGCAATGAGTACCAGATCTTTCTCGGGGGTAAAGCAGCTGGGGCGTGGTGTTGACCACCCACCCCCATATATGAAGGTCTATCCAAAAGTCCCAGGACAATGCTCATAACACGCAAGTCGCTTGTAGTTCACGAGTTTCCCGCTAGGGTGTGTTGCTGTGGTATCTTGTGAATGAGTGTGCCGAGTGTTGTGGTTGGATGTGGAAGTGTTTGATTGTTGCATGTGTCTTTATGTGTGTATTGCATCAGCCG
>Ga0123352_10014867_pt1 | contig 12398 bp, 8 predicted proteins | sample TergutLab28metaG_FD_89700 | JGI IMG/M metagenome (GOLD analysis project Ga0123352, IMG submission 89700) | Labiotermes labralis P1 segment gut microbial communities from Petit-Saut dam, French Guiana - Lab288 P1 | ecosystem: Host-associated > Arthropoda: Insects > Digestive system > Gut ... | reverse complement strand
GCGCTGACCACGTGACACCCCTCTATCCGCAAAAGTTGGCACTAACTTCGCCGACCGGCGGCGGCCGCTCTGTCGGTATAGTTCGCGTGCGGACTAAGGCCACGGAATTTAGTTTAGTTTTAGAAGGAAGCAATTACTACAAGTTAATAAAGAACTGTGTGTGCATGTGTTCGGTATGGCTAAAATGTGTATCGTAGATAAGAAATGATTAACCGCAGACAGTTGTATGAATTATGGTCCGGTCTTGAACCGTTTAAGGTGTTTAAATTTCAGAGACCACGAAGAATTTAAGTGGATACATTTCCCATAAATGTATGACGTGACTTTAATATGAGCAACGTAGACATATCTCTAGAGCATTCAGGGATGTGAAGTGGTGTCATTTGATATTCTAAAGTGGTCTGATATTGCGTGTAATCGTCGACTAGGCAGCATAACTCTGCTGAAGTAAAACGGGCAGTTTACACAAATAATGTGGGCAAAATGATGGAATGTGTGAAACAAGGATTTAAACCCAACTTGTCAGATATGTTTTAAGGTAATGGCAGGAACAAACAGTAGCAACGAGGGAAAGTGTGTTACATCTGCGTAAAACACTGCTGTGTGGGCTTGTAGTACTGATTTAAATTTCTGTCTTCCTACGACGGTAATATTCTACAAGGATGATAAACAAGAAACGACCACAAGAAACGGGAACTGCTGTGTGTGGCAAGTAAAATATTCCCTCTCTTCGCTGCATTTATAGCAGAGCGTAGAGAAATATTGCTCCATTATCTCATCTCATCAGTCTGTAGCTTGGTAATAAATAGTTTCTACTTATATTAGGCAGTAAGATTTCTTACTAAAATTCGTAGAAGAAACGTAGCTGTTGTCTAAGATTGGTCTACACTTCGACTTCGCCACTCAAGCGTGTGGTAGAGAAATTGACGACGAACCTTATGGCGTCTTTCTTTATCGCCCAGCCGACGCCTCTTTAGGGGCTCGCAAAGTTGCCTAAAGAGAGACCATTGGTTTCGTCGTGTCTGTTCGTCCGTCCGTCCGTCTGTCACTCCGCATATAGGAACTGTTTCAGTAACACTGTTCAGAAAATTTAAGTTTTTTCTTAATAGCACATAAAGGACAGGCACTTTTCGTGAATACGCAAATTTAAGCCTACTCTCCTTGCCAGCGTTATTGTGGTTCCGGTCGACAGTAATCATTACCCCGGAATACTGAGTTTGGCGTGTAGGTGGATTACAAGCACACCTGCAAATTGTCTGTTAAATATTGTTGTAAGTCACCGATTACAAAATACATCCGCGACGCTACGACATGAGGTTATGCATGACAGATAAATTCAACGTATACAAAAATCAATTTAGCCATATAAATAACGAATTCTGTAAATAAATATCACAACAGACCCTAATAATAGAAATAATATTCCGCAAAGTATACAAAATTGTGAACAACTATAAAAATTGTGCCCCTTTCCCCTTGACCTGTAGAATAAATTATTTAAGACATAACCGACTAACTGATTATTGTTATTGTTATTCTTGTTGTGGAGCGAGTTAATTTCTCGTGAAACTGCGAAGTCTGATGGGCTTGTCCTGGAACATGGGTAGAAGGATTATTGAGAGGGAAAGCGTTCCTGGAGAGAAACCACTACCGCTGCTACTCTCTCTCTCTCTCTCTCTCGCATACACACACACACACACAAACACATACAATCACACGCACATACCCACACAAACAAACACACACACACAATACCCAGTGAGATGAAAACCTTGCCTCCGCGGTGGGAAGACAGCGAAGAGCCACATGGACTAAGTTTCGGCCGTCAACCAGCCTAATCCCTGGAACAAATTCCCCTTTAAAAGCCGATTGTCGCTTAGCTACTCAATAATTTTCCCATATTTTATGGAATTAGAAGTTTTATTGTGTTATTCGAGGGTAACTGCTTCTGAACACACTATATCTTCTAAAACGTGGAAATAGAACCGGGGAATGTTACTGAAAAGCCATGAGGAAACATATTACTTTGGTTCATATTCGGATGTTCTTGGATGTGACGCTGAGCTGTTCGGGTAGTTGTCTGCGACATTTTGAACGACTATACTGCCTTTAATTTTAGTCTTCCGTTCTTGGACTGCGTGACGCTGAAGATGAAACGTCGCTAACTACTCGTCCAAGCACACAGCGTCAAGACTGGAATCTTGAGAATCGCCGCTACGATAACCTCAAATCTCTCATATTCATTTGAGTTTTCTTATGTGCGTGGGAGCTGTTCCACATTACCGCCAATTTCTCTGCAACATGCCTCTAACTTAGCCTGAGGGATGGCGGCGTGGACAAATTAATGTTGAAGGCTGACACTATTGTCACTGACATTGTCGGTACCTAAATGTGGTGCGGAGGGGATACCAGGACCTGATTTCAGATGACCGACTCATGGCGGTATAACCATTACTTCTGGTGTGGAGGAAATGCCACTACCTAATTCCATTACTCTTAGACATGGTTGTATTGCCATTTCGTCTGCTGTACTAGAGATGTCTCTATGTAGACGTAATTCTTGTCTACCAAGCAACTGAGCTTGTTCATTTAATGGCAGTTTCTCAGCTGCTTTGATTGTGCAGAACAGAATGGAAGTAACTGTGAACGATTGGTAGTAAGCAGCAGTGGTCGTTGAAGGACCATGGCACTAGCCCAGAATTTACCTGGAGGGGCTGAGAACAACCATGCAACACCAAGTAGAGGCCTTCTAGGCCGAGGTTCGTATCCGGGGCCACCAGGATACGAATTAGGATGTGGCTGTCGCTAACTAAAATGGCGCATTGCCATTAGTCTGGTGTGGAAGTAATGACAGTGCGTAATTCCACTTGACCTAATATTGTTGTATGTGAGATCTGATATTAATTTGAGTTAACTTTAAGATGTAAATTTTCAGTGTGAAATTTGGTAGTTAATTTCATGCTTTGACGGTGTGGAATAATGAGTGGATTTAAAGTGACGTAGAATCCACCAATAATGTGAAATTTTGCATTTTAAGATAGTTTTAGGTGTTTTCTGCTCATAAACAGCGCTGTAATAGCTTTTCCCGCTGAAAACTGGGTTTACTACTTCCTTGAGAGTGAAAATATAGTGTGGAAGGAATTCTTAATCACATTCCAATATACACTAATTTTAAGGACGCGCTGTCAACCACAGAAGTTCTGTACCGTCCGGCGGGAAGTGCACTGAGAAGAATTTGCAGGCAATGGTTGGTTACATGTTCATAAGAACATTTCGTCAGAACTGGCTAACCGAAATTAATAAGTCACGCTGAGTCTTGAATTCTAAATTGTCATACCCCAAATACAAATACACAAATTCATTACTACACCAGGCTGTTTATTATTACTACTTACCAAAACATTCAGTTACATCTGTGTCTCCTGGGACCTAATCGAGTCACTTGGAACAATTCTGTTTGGAAATCCGTTTCTACCTTCTGTTTTCTTTAAATATTGTCTTACGAGATGCAAGAAACATCGCTTCCAGATTTTCTTCACGAGGGCGATGTTTACTGTATCCAGGGACATAATGCTGTGTTAGTCTGTAGATGAGGTACGTGTGGTTCTGTTGATTTGTACCAGGCTTTAACCCTTAACCTGCTAACGTGGAGAATATGGTGAGCTCTTAATAATGCCAGCAAATGGCAGATGGGATTTAACTTGGCGTTTAAAGGGTTAAAAGTACCTACTGACTTCATCGTCGCTTTACCTTGAAAATAGAGGCAACAGGTTACCTTGAAACATCATTTACTAGACCATTCGATGTCAAATCCCAAGGACTATTAATCTTCAAATAGACCACGTTTTCGGGTGCCTGTTGGTAAAGAGCGTAAATGGTTATGGAAGTTGACAGAAGTAATACTAAATTGTACATGCTCTGTTGGAATTCATACATGTTGCTCTATGATTATGGATTTCTCTGTGATATAAATTGTACCGACAACTTAGAGCTTCGACGTAGTCTTATGTCTTGATGTTCGGTGATTTGCAGTCAAGATTTATTAGCAGTACTAAGTGTGAGAGTTTAGGAATTAACTTTCCTTGATAGATCGATGTGCCGCTCTGTGTGTATCAACTGCAAAGTTTAGTGTAGTGCAAACAACAGGGAATACAAAGTCTGTATTGTTAACTGCAAAACCCCTAGTGTACGACCAAGTCTGAAGTCAGAGCTAGTTCAAACAGTCCTTATCCTAACCGTAAGAACAACTGTGCTGCTGACTGATTCATTCCACCCCCGTTGTTTTAGCGACTGCGCGGTCAGACGGTAGTTTGACGCTCTTCCCTGCAAGTCTGTGGCTCGTGACACAAGTTCTTGTTCTGGCTGTACTATTTGAAGTCCGTATAATGTTGAAATATAAATAGGTATATTTATTTGAAGTAAAACGATGTCATGACACTTCGCTCTTAGATGCATTGTTGTGGGGTGACACGGAGGCTCCTGCATATGCGCTAAATACAGAGTGAATATTTGACTTTCATAGGGCTGTGCATCGTAATATTATTTCTATAGTAAAGCCAACTAGATGCACCAGTGTATCAAATTTATTTTATTTTTGAATGACCCTCTACATGTTTCGGACGATCTTTCCGTCCATCATCAGGAGTTCAATGAAATGATACTATCTGCACTATAATGGGAATAGGAAACGAGACAAGACGTATTTTAGCTTTGTTGGCCGTGATATGTTCGAACGCCATTACCATCACCAGACGTCTCAGTACTTCCACCGTTCTCGGTGCGTCATGTCACACATTCTAACCTTTTTTTTATATAACTTTCTCGAAGGATTCTTCTTTCTTGGAAATTCTCGTGGGACAAAAATGTACGAGATGATTCAACAGGAAGATATACGTGAGAGAAGAAGTTACAAGAAAACACAATTACGAAAGGCAGAAATACAGACAAAATGTTTAAAAAAAACCACACACACACACAGCAGAAGACGATAAGTGAGGGGATGAAGCAGAAACAACTGACATACGTTGAACAGTAACAGGGAGGATGACATCCGTTCTCAGAAACATAATATGACACGAATAACATAAGAGGAAAAAAATATCTTGAACTGGATGACGGAAATGGGCAGTTGGCTTTACTTCCTTCTGTTGCTTGTGCTTTTAATGCTGAGAAAGAAACTGATCTTGAGTGTCCTCATACGATGTGCACGTGTGTAAATGTCAAGTATTCAGCTGGGCTGTAAGTAGTTGCGTACAAACTGTTGAGCTTTTACGACGCTGAGAATTTAGATTATGTTTAAGGCCCTTTCGCAAGGTCGCGAAAAGCGACTGTTAGTCTCGCCATGTCTGTCTGTCTATCTGTCCGCATGGAACAACGTGACATCGGCTGGAAGGACTTTCATAGAAATTTGATATTTGTATATTTTTTGAAAATATGACAAGAGAAGTCAAGCTTAATTAAAATCTCACAAAAAAGAGTACTTTACATAACGACCTATATATATATATATGATCATATCTCACTCATTTCTTCTGAGAATGATAACGTTTCAGGCAAAATTGTAGAGAAATCATAGTCACATTTTACGTCAAATAACTTTTTCCCCAAAAAAATCGTGCCGTTTATGGGATAATGTGGAAAAAGTGTTGTAGAGCCGGAGAGGCCACAGATGACAATACGGCGAATACGCATTGCATTCTGATACCTAAGGCTAAAAACACACACTCAGAATATGTAATACATATTGCTTTTCCACTGCAAAAATGGTTGAACGAACGAGCCTCAGTGTTATGTTAATCGAGCATTGCCACTCATGTTGGCTGTGATACCGTTCACCAATGATCGGTGGTTGCCGACCTTCAGTATAATATCAAAATAAAGAGCACACGTACCAGCTGCTGCAACACATTACAGCTCTCCGTTTTGTCCACATGTTTTATTTATGCGTTCTGTACTTTCCCCACAATCAGCATTGATTTTTATTCCAACGGCATTAACCGACTGGTCTTTTTAGTGGATATGGAGTTCGTTCTCTGTGAGGTACGACCTGGAAGTTAATATAATGTACAGTAAGTTGAGTCTTCAATTGCCGCGCCATGGCTCTGGCAGTTGGTCGCAGACCTGTTATCTTCGAAGACCCTGGTTCGATCCCAGGTCTGTTTATGTCATATTTGTGGTGGACAAAGTGATACCGAGCAGCTTTTCTTCCGAGTACTGTGGTTTTACTCTGTCTATTATCATTCCACCAATGCTTCTTAATCATATTAACCTAAGTGTCGTTCTTACCAGAAGGATAAACGGGCGGTACCTGGGAACCTTCCAAACAGCAATGCTCTTGCGGGAATTGCGGAACATTGGATAGAAAAGTACTTTTTAATTTTCATTACTGGAATCGCTGATAACTCTAAACATTGACACAACCTTAAGACCATAACCTGAACTCTAACGAATTTAAAAACGTTACTCTCTACACGGTTAATTGATTTGCAAGAAACTGGTCTTTACCATCTTGGGTTCTCTGAATGAGAGGAAGCTATTTGTAGTTCATACTGCCTCCTCCAAGCGAAAAAAAAATACGCTACCCAGAAAGGCGAAATGCACCATCGTTAACGTACAAAACTGCTGCTTTAAAACAATTAGGTTTTGTATTTTTATCACTAAAATGAATGTAGTACTTCGAAGTCTCACATTCGTCTAAATTTTGTGAATAATTCTGCTGTACCCCACAAAAAGGACAACCGTCACCTGTTGAAAATATCCACCAGTTAACATACATTAGAGAAACAAAGCTATGTAGTGTAAAAATCAAAAGAAACAAACACAGTGTGTGATCAAAACAATATTTCTTAATATGCTAGCAGTTCGTGTGTATGTAGTGACCACTGGACTTCCAAATACAAAACGAAACATTTATTGTTTTGACTATATCGGCCAACAAGAACTGGCGATTTTTACAGACCGAAAGAGGGTGATGGGCGCTGTTAAGTTTACTTGAAGAACGGGATTGCACTTCTACACAGTCCTCTGCTCAATCAGGCATGAGTACAGTTTTATCAACTTTCACTGATAGACAAGGAAACGTTATAGTTTAAATGTAATTCTGGGAGCCAATACTTTCAGAGACTACCGTACCTTAAAACCCACTTACTTAACCTAAAACAGAGTGTTATTTATAGCAGGATTACAACCACAAAGTCCCCTTCATTTTGCATGGCAATCTTCAGCGCGAGTCTCTCGTTCTGCTACTTTTGTCACGTGACTGCCGTACATAAGCAGAAGAATACTGGCACCTCCATCGCTCTGACTGCTGAGACATACTCATCCAAGTACACGCGACTTCGAGCACTCAACCGACTTTTGACAACAGCCTAGGCCCATTAACTACCTGCGCCTGAAGCTGGAGAGTTTGTAGAATTACTCCTGCTATACGTTGTTAGGCCTACAGGATACTGCCTATAAGCAATTTCACAAAAGCGCGTGTACATCAGCATTTACAACAGTAGTGACTGTAGACTGTAGCAATCTTCCCTTTAGATCGCCTATCTTGTTTTCTTTCGCGAAGTGGAAATCTTCTGTCAGTTGTGTCAACCTCTGTGGACCTAATCCACCGTACGCACTCAAAGCCGTGTCCTGTGTTTTATATTCCCTTCCCAGTAGTAAACTGAAGTGACTTCGACTGTTCGTATCTAAGTCTTAACACCATCAACGCTTTTCTTTCGGCGGAGTTATATAAAAGTTCGTCCTGCAGGTCTCAGGAACTACTTGTTTAAGACAGTACTGGCCTGCACTTTTAAAATGGCGGATCGCATAATACTGAACATTTACTGACGTTCCGCTGATTGTACCTTATACTTGCGCGTATTCGACGACCGAAATGCAAGTCTATCTTGAAATGAATTTGAAATACATTGTAACTCTTTTCGTTGCTATGGAAAGCGCCACCTTCCCCAAAATCTTTAGGTCAGTAGAAGCTATATAGGTCTGTAAAACGTGTTTTGAACCGAAAAACACTGTACTGAATTCATAGGATGCAGCACATATTTACGTATTTACGTATTTTAATATTATTCTCAGACACAGTGCAGGCTATTTCCTCAACGGAATTAACTAATTGATTTGTAAAGTGGATAATGTATGTGTTTAAGCTTACTGCAATGTATGAAGACAAATACTAAATGTTTTTACGTGAAATTCATGCTTCAGATTGTTCAAATAATACGTAACCTAGAAAATAGACACCAGTCTTGAGCAGTATTCTTTCCACAGCATTGTCGTTGGATCATAAATTGTTTAGAAAAATGTAAAATTTGAAGTGAAAATATCGTAATGATCATAATATCCATGCAGAATAATTACGGAGAATTACATAGAAAATTTTAGTCCTGAAACCGAGAAATTGAGAGAAAGGTTGTGTAAGAGGAGTTACTAATTAATAGTAAGTTAAGCATTTAGCTTGTGACGTTTATGACATAATTTTTGTGGTTTAAATTAAGGACCTGTTGTGGATTCTGTTTTACACGACAGTAAGCCTTACGGTCTCATCAAAAGTAAAAAAATCTCTTTAGCAGCTGAAGGTTTCTTTTTGAGACGAATTCTCCTCCAAAGATTAGAGTTCCAGGAGAGCGAAGGTCTTAACTTCAGAAAACTCTGAGAGGGTTAGTCGCAGTCGTTAAACTGATGTGTACTGGCTGCCCGCAGAGCCATGTTTCAGCAACGTAACAACTACACTTATTTTCCCAAACCTTGTGTCTACAATAACATGAACCTACGAAGCCTGCACTGCATTTAGTTGATGAAAATGAGATAGGCCTAACAGCTACAACATTATAACAGATTGCAATAAATTACAGAATTTTGATTACTCTTCTGTAAGTACTGTTTAAACACTGAGAAATGAACTTCGTGAAGTCCTTTAGAAGCCAGTAATTGTTTTCTTTATTTGAGATTATTTCTCATTCAGTACAGAATGGGTTTAGTATTTCCAACTCTATACTGCATTCATGTCATTCTATAGCGTTCTTGTGTACTTCCTGGCATTTCCGAACAGACTTTGTATCTTAGTAGTTGTTTAAGTAAGGAAAAATTAAAAGCTGCTAGAACTACGCTGTTATTTCATTTTTATTAATTACGTCAAAACGTGTATTTATTTCTTCATGCCAACGCCCTGTTTTCTTACACATAATTTTCATTTTGTATATTGTGCCATTTTACATTTCTCTTTTATTGGTAATTTTTTCATTAATTAAAAATTAATCCCTTTATTTCTTGAAGCAATAAAGAGCCCGTTTGTCTCCAGCTTTGATCCCATGACTTTATGCCGCACATGTAGCTGTTCGTACCTGCGCTCCAATATTATTCCTGAGCCTGAACTCAAATAGTCCAAATATGTGGCGCATTCTTCTAAATTAAGTGAATTCGGACTTATCGTTGGCTCTAACGTCAGTGACATAAATTTCGGACGAAAAGATTAATGCGGCTATGTTCAAAGAAGATCGCTTTTTCACCCTTTTAGGCGTCTGGGAATTCCTGCGTAACGCCTATTAAAAATGCCTCATCCGCTTATCCGTCCGTCTGTAGCATTAGCGACGTAAGAATCGAGGACGGAATGTTCTTGAGATTTGTTGTGTACCTCTCTGTATGCTTCTCGAGTGCCAGTAATTAAACATTTTCGGGAGCGACAGTGTTTTGAGGTAAGGTTTTCGAGTGCAGTAAAACACACACCTGACCGTGCCGTTGTTCAGACCTGTCTCCGTGGAGGCTCGGAGTCCATCCCGGGCCAGACTACATGGGGGTTTATGGTGGACAGTGTGACAGTGTGGCAGGTTATGCTCTCGATTCTTTGGCTTTCCCAGTCATTGTCATTTCACCATTGCTCCACACGCGTGCTCCATTCTTCCATTCCTCTACCTCGCACGCAATATAATTTCACAAGTTGACAACTTATTTAAGTAAACCACCGCTGTCTTTTTGTGTCTTCTCGAAACGCGCTTTGTGATAAGTACTGTTGTTCCGTAAGTCCTCAAGGTACTTAAACGATGCTTTCTGTACATTTCCAAACTTGAACACAACGGTCTGCCGAACGGAGACTATCCATCCTCCTAGGTGAAACACAGCGATGAAGCCAGAGTTGTCTTATTTTTCAAATGTGTTTCTTTATTTCAAAACACCTTGAAACACGTTCTTAAAGAGGACGAAGTGTATTACGTGTGAGAAACATATGTGACAATCCGTTATTGGTAAGATACATCTTGTTCACTTCAATATTGCCCATGGCATTAAAACTCTTCAATATCCTGAATACTTAACTTTATAAAGACAAATATTCACATAAAACTATCCAATGTTACTTGATACGTACATTTGGCTAGCTCAAACTGTTGAGAAGCCAAAGACGTACTGAACAAACACAGAATGCAGGGGCATTTGGGAGGAGGAAAAAACTCTTGCCTCGGCCAGGAATCGAACCCCGGTTTTTAGAGCCCTTAGCCTGCTTACCATACAGACCGAAGCCTCCCGACTAGTTAGAAATAGTGTTAATGCGTAGAAGTCTTGTGTACCCTTCTGAAGGGCCAGCGATTTCGGTACACAGAACCTTAACACCTACCAGAAGCTTCGTGTTTGTAATGGTTTGTTTGTTGTTCAGACATTATAGATGGCAGCAAAGGCAGAAGGCATATCTGCATGCAAATTTCCTATCTTTTTCTATACAGTGACGCACGAATTTCTATGGGAATGTTATTTAATGCGTTTTCCAATATTACCCACAGGTGAAACATCTGCAGTGAACTATGAATTTAAATCTGTAAAAACAGCTGCTGTTTGCTACAGTTTTCATTGGACAGAAGTTCGTAAGAGCTGTTAAATATTAATATCTGGGAACATCATTCTTTTACCTTTGTTCGTTCAAATGCGATTTACATAGAGTGAGAGAGTTTGACGTCAGATTTGCCTTACTTGGAACAAGCTACCTGTCAGTCCTTTCCTCAAAGGAAAGAGAAACATTTCTAAATATGCTGCTATTTGTACAGGATAACCAAATTTCATAAGCATAGGCTTACTCGTGACGCTGTTTGTTAAAACAGAAATTAAATACTATTGATTTTCATTCCTTCGTGACAATCAAACGAATGTAGGAACAGGAACCACAACATCATAGGACGCGCTAAAAGTGTCTAGCCGTCCCTCCCTTAGAAACAAGTACCGTGCAAACGCATAAAATCGGAAAATATACGGATTTTTCGATCACTACGTACCACAATCCACCGTTCAGGATAAGCTGTAGGAATTTTAGTGATACCCCATTTATTAGCATTGTGTCACCTGCAGGGATACGTGCCGTCGAATATGAAGCAATAAAATCATGAATGGCGAACCAAACGGGGCTGCTAACCAAAGTTTTTATAGCCGAGTTGAAAGCGTTATTCCAGAATCTTATATAAGATCTCGAATAGCAGGCTTGTGAAAACCCTCTGCCAGGGTACCCGGTCTGAAGCCGAGGTTCCAGAGAGCTTGTTTTTTTTTTTAAAGTGCAACACAGCTGCGAATTCTCGTCATACTTAAGGTTGTCTTCAAGAGGGTCGATATTTGAAGTATTATGATATCCATCATCTTTTATGAACATATTTTCTCATGTGATCGGCTCGAATCCAATAGTTCACTGAGCATGGATTTTGAACTACATAAATGTAATCGTGTGTTCAAGTCTCGCATTTCTTATTCGTTTATTTGGTTATTTCTTTAATGGTCTTCAGTTTAATAACTCTCAGTTGTTCATATTATACAACATCTAATAATGTTGTCAATGAATGACATAGAAAGGAATTTATCTTAGTAATTAACCAATTTGATGCACAAAATTCTTGTTTTACAATAAGTTTATTTCATGCCTCTACATGTTTCGAGCACCATGTACTCATCATCAGGAGGTCAAAATTGTGTTATACAGCCTCTGGTATCATCACACTGAAATTTTGACCTCCTGATGATGAGCACATGTGCTCGAAACATGTAGAGGCATGAAATAAACTTATTGTAAAACAAAAACTTTGTGCATCAAGTATGTTAATTACTAAGATAAATATACTGAGATGCACGTTCAGCAAAACATCAAAAAAATAGAAAGGAATGTTTCTGTATTTCGTCGTGGCTTAATTTATGGTAATATCTCAGCTATTTATCTCGTAGGACTAGTGGTTCAGCCTGCACTAGGATACCACATCACCAACAGACAATCCCGCTACACAACACCAGCACGCCTCAAGTCAGCCTACACAACACAACAAGTAGTCGCAAGCTCCTGAAGATGGACGTATTAACGTCTGAAACATGTTGAGCAGTAGATAATAAAACAAGTGTCATCTAGTTGGTCAACCTTTATTCAAAGATTATCTTCGAATTTT
>Ga0123352_10014864_pt1 | contig 12399 bp, 4 predicted proteins | sample TergutLab28metaG_FD_89700 | JGI IMG/M metagenome (GOLD analysis project Ga0123352, IMG submission 89700) | Labiotermes labralis P1 segment gut microbial communities from Petit-Saut dam, French Guiana - Lab288 P1 | ecosystem: Host-associated > Arthropoda: Insects > Digestive system > Gut ... | reverse complement strand
GGGGAACCGTTGCGCTGACCACGTGACACCCCTCTATCCGCAAAAGTTGGCACTAACTTCGCCGACCAGCGGCGGCCGCTCTGTCGGTATAGTTCGCGTGCGGGCTAAGGCCACGGAGTTTAGTTTAGTTTAGACAGACAGACACAGGTTTGAACATTCTCCGATTAAAAAAGGATGACTTGGGCCATTTTGTCTCTCATGGGTTCACATGGCCATGCAATATTTTACTACAATGCACAGAAGTTTTTACAAGTTAGTGCAGATATGTGGTTATAAATAAACACATATTTCCCCATCTCGTCAGACTGCAAAAAAGAATATAGGTTTAATAGGGTCTCAAAATGAAAATTTCGAATATGTGGGGCGGAAACACCGAATAAAAATTGCTGGCATGTTTACATTAAGAGAAAATTGACTTACTAAGAAATAAAGAAAACACGTGTCTTACACTTATCAGTTTTATTGCGTTTACTGACACAAAGCGGAGTAACAGAACGTAACTGCGAGTTTCCGAGCCGGAATGACAGTGAATTTAAAAATAGGCGTTAGTGGAATCAGATGAAATTATTAGTTTTAGAATTTAAGTAGGAATGAAGAAGTTTCTGGACCTATGAACCTTCTATTAGACAAATAGAAGAAAATTTTCAAATAACCTGCGCTGTTCAGATTGAAGTATGAAGAACACATTACATTCATTGTTGGTGCCTATCTATTATAGCACATCGCACTATACTCCATGAGAACGTATTCACCGCAGTGACATTCACTCAAGTCGTTAGAGTAACCAAATTCATTTACAGATTTAGTTTCAGTTGTGCTGTGAAGTATGAGGTGTTAAATTCCATTCTGTTGAGCAGTTAGGTTCTTCCACTGAAAAGAAACTTGTACAATTCAGAGTTGTTTTCTTTCGAGTCAGAGCAGTTTTAAAAGACATAGAACAAACTGATAAAAAGGAAATTTTATCGTTTATGGATTGGTTAACTTCCGAGCAATCATGCGCCCGGAATCAATCCAAGCGTAACATTCTTGTTTCTGGCAGAACTTCCCGCGGACAAGAGAGAAAACTCTGCAGCAGTTGGAGGGGTGGATGTGGGTGTGGGGGAGGAGGATCACGGGGAATCTTTTCCTTGAACCTCTACATCAAATAGAAGCTTGCCAGTTACTTGCCATTTGCTGATCTTTTATTTGGTTTGCAATTCATTCAGTTCAAGTCTTTCTTTTTATCTCCTTGATCTTTCTTTATTCTTATTGTCTCATTCCATTCTTATAAATTCTTCCTTTCTTTATTTTTATTCCTTCTTTAACTGCAGGAGGAGAAAAGTTGGAACTTGGGTTGGTAGAAAGAAACGCCAAAACACTCCTTTCTGCATTTCCCTCTTTATTTATTTTTTCAAGGGTGTGTTCGTGTTTCCTTTGTTTGGCCGGACGGTGCTGCTGCCCTCTGTGGGTAGCGGTCCGGAACACCCATATCCGACTGCCTTTCACTTCTCCCCGCCCACACCATTTGCCTTTTCCCAGATTTATGTCACTGTTTGTACAATTGCAATGGTGCTGTTTTACCGACTTCAGAAGCACCGAACATACCTACATGAAAATTTAGCGGGCACCAATATTCGCATGTCTAATACACGTACTTCCTATTTATATTAAAAGTAACTGTATTTGGGCTTGAGACTGAGGAAATCAGAGCAGCCTGGAAAAATCAGCAAAATAAGGAGCTGCATGATTTGTATCCTCAACATTTACTCTTAGGGTGTTCCAACCGAGAAGAGTGAAGAATCGGAGCCTATGGACCGTTTGGCAAAGAAATGCATGTGGGATTTGTTATGGAAACTTGAAGAGATCGCGTTAAATTTTGGCCTCAGACGCCATTGCTATAAACAGTAAATAAATAAACACAGACATACTTTCATTTCCTAAATACGTATTAAAAAGAGGCCGTACATTTGGTCCCATAGACGAAGCGATAGAAATGAGAGACGCGTAGTTGAGTAGCTTATTTGTAGTCTTCTTCCACAAAGGCAATTATTATTAATTTGCATTGAGATCCAAAACTTCTCGGTTTCCTACTTGAGTATTTGTCTATTGTGACTTCCCTATAGTCTAACTCGGTATCTACGTAGTGAGAAACAATGAACCTGCTAAAACACTCAGAACGTTAGAATAAACAAATAGACCGCACTCAGACTTAAGTATCTCCTCAGTAGGTAACTGTTCTCTTGTTCCGACTCCCGGTGTCACCTGATCGATCTAGTGAAATCGTATACAGCAGTGCTAGGAATGACGGCGTCTCTTCCGAGCAGAGTCTGAGGTTGTTACAGTTGTGAGTACGAAGAGTACGATCTTCTTGCAGGATACATTTTGTGGTTCCGTTGACAGGAACCAGAATTAGCAGAATATTTCTTGGCAGAAGGAATGTCTGGAAGATGATCTTGATATCTAAGAGGTCAGTTGCCACTCACACTCAGATACCAAACTAGACGGGGTTCAGCGCTTATGCATAGACCTCGTTAATTCAGAAATACAAGATATCTAGACACGTCAGTGCAATTCCAATTTAAATTTAATTAAAATATCCTAATTTTTAACAATAATTTATAGGTACATATTGATGGCACACAATGAGATATAAGTAAAAAAATAAAATTATCAGAAAAATGAATATTAATTTTGATAAATGATAAATAATAATCATAATAATAATTAATTTACTCTAATTACAAAAAAATATTATTTTGAAACAAATAACTTTTATGGATGTATATACAAATAATTACACAGCACCCTCCTGTTGAAATTATAAAAAAAAATATTTTTTTAATGTCATAAGTGTGAATTTAGCAATTAGTGGGTTTTTCCTGTGTGCTCGTAATATGTGTGTTTGTATGTGTGTGTGTCTATATATATATATATATATATATGTGTGTGTGTGTGTGTGTGCGCGCGCTCGTGTGTGTCGGAAATGTCTAATTGCTGTCCATACACTCTGTCATGATTCTAGATCGTTCTGTGTTCTTGTCTCGTATACTGTAATCCATAATCAAAGAAACAACTCAAGTTACTGAATACGTCAGAAGCCATTTTAACTCGGAAAAACAGGTCACATTTTGTTATATACTGACAATTTTACGGACTCGGGGAAAAATATGTACTAACATTATCTGTCATTTTTACTTGGTATGTGTTTATTTTCCAACATAAGCTTTGAAATTACAGTAAGTAAAATTTGCACAATCATCATAGTTTATAGCGAACATTAAATTTAAACTTTTACACGAGGCCAGACCGCAGAAGTACATACATAAACAGCGTGGCGGTGACATAACAGTGCTTTCGCGTGTTAGCCACAGACACACACGTAACTCTATGTATGTTTATTCCCAGTAGACTACAGTTTCAATTTAGATGATTGCAGTTTCCACTCAACATTGCATTTGTTATGTCCATGAAAAACACAAAAGCCGTCCCTGATATTTGTTGTCGATGACAATGAAACTAACTGCTTTTTTTAATTCAAAATTTTACGTAAAATGTTCCAGAATTAGAAGTGCAGACAATTTGCATTTATACCCCTATATTATATGCAAAAATTATTGTGCATCAAGGGCAACCCAAATTTAGAGGTGTTGTTTAAAAAATAAGCGCCCTATACGAAACCTTGCTGTAAACACACGTAGGTTAATAATTTATGTTAATTTGTAATCTTTTAATTTTAGTGGTATATTAATAATGACCCGTTCGGAGAAGGTTTATAGCAACTGGTAGAAACGACAGAAACTCTTTCATGCACCGAAGTTCTGGTGAAGAAGCTGGTACCACGCAGACGGCCAAGAAATTCCTCTTCCTTTTTAAATAACTTTCCACACGCTCACACCTTTTGTCACATTTTCTTCTATCTCTATTTAGTTCTCCCAAACTTTCTTTTCACCGCGGTAGCACAGTGGTTAAGGTGCTGTGATACAAATCGGAAGGTCGCTGGTTCGGTCCCAGCTGGTGTCAGTGGATTTTTCATAGACCTAAAAATACTTCCGATCGCAATATGGTCCTGGGGTCGACTCAGCCTCTAACAGAAATGAGTACCAGGAGTATTTCCTGGGGGTAAAGGCGGACGGTGTGTAAGGCTAACAACCTACCACCATTCTGTGCCGTTGTCACGAAATTTGGGAACCTTAACTCCAAGGAACCCTCTGGGCGTGACCAGGCCTGTAATGGGAGTGCTTTACCTTACCTTAAATTTTCCCTTCCCTTTACGTTTTTCCAACTGAAATTCTGTACAGTCAGTCAATAATTTTAACGTCTTTATGCCGGATCCAGTACAATCCCCTTGATTTAGTCATTTTACTACTATTTAGTCCCAGTGGCCACGCGGTCTAAGGCGTGCGTCTGCGGCCTCTCACCTGCTGAGATTGTGGTTTCGATTCCCACCGGAGACATGGGTGTTTTTCTGTTGTGAGTGTTGTGTGATGTCAGGTAAAGGTCTCGGCTACGAGCTGATCACTCGTTCAGAGAAGTCCTACCGAATGTGGTGCGTCATTGTGTGTGATCTAGAAACTTCGTGAATGAGGAGGACCTGGCCCACTGGGGGGTTGTAGCTACAAAAACAAACAAACAAACGAACAAACAAACAAACAAACTACTATTTAGTGTTAAGACACTCCTTAAAACTCCTAACTACGCAAATTTCTATGCTCTCCTGTTAATTTGTACTTTTACGTACTCATATTTTCCACCACATCCTGTCCTCAGAAACGCTCTACGAACTAAAGAAAAGGATCGAGATAGTTCTGAACAAATTTACTATGTAAACAAAAAGAGGCACACACTTGTCACACTGGGACGCAGCAGCGAGATAAAAAAAAAGACAAGTGACAGGACGTTGTGACAAATTGCAGTTCTGTATTTCTGTTCACTTCGTGGCAGCAGCAGCCTTTCAATCAATTGATGGAAGCAGGCAGACCGGACTTCCAACTGTCTTGGTCAGACGAACAGCCTCTTTCAGGAATTCGATATGCTTTCTAGTAATTCTCACAGAATTGCTACCAAACAATGGACCAAGTGTTGTACGTGGTGGAGCTTTGGCGTAAGAGCTCAGTACCCTTTTCGAAAGATTGCCTTATGGCAACAGTGAGTAAAAATTTACTACTGCACTCTAAAAAATTCATATTTATTGTCTAATTTGTAACCAACATTTTGGCCATAATGAATAGTTACATCTCACATGCGATTTCTCAACGAACTTTTGAGCACAAGCCATTCTTGCCTTTCTGAAAGAGTATGCTATTTGTACAAGATTTGCAAACTTCACCCACTTTTTTTTATGATGAAGGTAGCATGAATACGAAGAGGATTATGCACAATTAACTGACGGATAACAATGACAGGTGACAGTTCGAATACTGTAAGACCAACCTGCCACATTGCCACTTAGCTTGCCAAAACACCCACAAATTTCCTGTAAGTAACATAATTTATCCTTGATTTCAAACTTTCTCCGTGTTCTGAATGTTGTATTCCTTCTTTTGGGTAATTCCCCAGCGCCTGAATTTTATATGCCGACGTTTCGGAACACTGTCATTTCCATCTTCATAGACGGTGAAAATAGGAAGAATAACCGGGACCAAACCAAGCCAAAGTGCTGAGGGAGGAGACTTCTTTGTGTCTTTGTGTCTGTTAGCCATTCCTGCGTTTGACCGCATCGCTGGGCTTTGTAACAGACACCTTAACTGTAAATGGGGAATAGCTTATGCTAACGATTTGAAGAATAACCGGGATGAGATTGCTGGAGTATTTATACGGGAAAAGTTTTGGTTCGAAAATATCATGAACTAATCTGAAGGAGGGGGACGGGAGGGGGCGGGTCCGAGTAGAGAAACAGGCTTTAGAGGGCGAAGACCTCAAGTGGAGGCCAGTAGTAGGTTTGTATGGCAGAAACGGCATTGTGTCGGGGTGAGGAAGGTGAGCCATGGGATGGTAGACGGATCGCCAAGACCAATGACAAACCCACCTCAATTGTAAACATACCTTACACCCAGACAACATATGGTCGACATTGTAGAATGCCGGCAAAACACAATATCCAAAGTGTCGCTCTACAACGAAGGAAAATCTACATACATACTACAGACCTCCACTTGGGGCCTTTGCCCTCCACAGCCTGCTTCTCTACTCAAACCCGCCCCTCCTTAAGATTGGCTCAGGATATTTTCAATCTAAAACTGTTCCCGTATAAATACCCCAACAATCTCATCCCGGTTATTCTTCCTACTTAAACCGCCCACGAAGATGGAACAGACAGCGTGTTCTGAAACGTCGGCTTATTAAATTCAGACGCCGGGGAATCACTCAAAAATAAGAATATAACATAATCTATTTCGTATCAACAATTTTACCATGAAATATACGCAAGTATGAACTGCTAAATATTTCGGCCAACCATGTCGCCATCTGCAGGGATATAAAACACAAAGATGAGATACATTAAAGTATAAAATGTAATTATAACAATATAAAGTTTACAAAACATCTGAACCAATGCGCAGGTGTAATCACAATGCTGTTTATCTACAATCCACAACACGACGCTTTCTCTCAGATCGTGATTTACTAACTGAAACCTTCTACGTACACTGCCCAACAATATCCAGCACATTTGGCGTTCATAGGGCTGTTCATCGTATTATATTTCTCTTGTAAAAATAACTAGACGAATCAAAGTATCAAATTTATTTTATTTTGGAATGACACTCTACATGTTTCGGAAGGTCTTTCCGTCCATCATCAGTAGCTCAAGACTGCACATACAGCAACAGGCATGTGTCAAACAGATACTGCTATATGCTTGCAAGAAGACCGTCCGAAACATGTAGAGTGTCATTCCAAAATAAAGTAAATTTGATACATTGGTGCATTTAGTTGGTTTTACTATAGAAATCTAGAAAGTGTGTCATCCCCGTTGTGTGTGTGAAACTAGGAAAAGGTATGTAGTCAAACACAACTTAAGTTGTGTTTGACTACATACCTTTTCCTAGTTACTATAGAAATATCCAACAAATTTTTATCTCAATAACTTACATTTCCACTTACATTACTATTGTAATGAATGAAAAATGTATATGTAAAATTCGAGTTTGAAAATTAGTCGTACATAGTTAAGACAAGGTTATTGTGCGCCGACAAAAGTAAGCTTACTCATCAGTGCAGTGCACTCAAAATATGTACGACTAAGACATATTGATTTCCTTTCTATTGTAAAGTGACGGAGTCTTTGAATTCCCAATGCACGACAGCAGTAATAGCAATTCAGTGCACTGGAGCATACGCACATTTTTAGACGAATCAGCTGCCTTACTCTATATAGCCCACAATAACCAGGTGATGGGCCGCATTTTCGTGAAAATTTATGTCATATCTACGTATTTGGTCTACGTGAGATTTTGTGGAGTAAAGCTCTGGCTTCTGTACCAACGAAAGATTTGAACTATGGGCACGAGACTTTTGCTACTTCTGATAATTCAAGGTAAGCAGTGTTGAACGTGTTTAGAAACCGTTTTGATTTACTTTTATACCAGGTGAGAAATTTTGATTAACGACGGTTTAGGAAAATTATTTGGAAATTTATTTTAAATTTCTGGCCTATTTTTGGTTGTATAGAGAAAGGTAAAGCGAGTATTTGGTTAATTATTAAATTCAAACTTTTTTATTTATTTTGCTGTGTTACTGTAAATTACGGTTTTTATATATTTTTATTTTACTTTCGGTATTAATAATTTTTTGGGTTAGTCATTAAACTTTACTAATATAACTGACATAAACCTGACTACTTACTGACGTTTCTTGAGTACTAGATAAGTTAAACGGGAAATACAGTTGAGTGCATTTTGTATTCTTTTTGATTGTATGATATAGTTTGTCAGATTCCAACTACTATAAATTTGGTCAGAATCTGACTGGTGGCAGCTACTGAAATTAGAGACCTGGACACTGAGTTTAACAGTCGAAGTCTCTTGAACTATAGTGTCTTCGCGAGAAAGGTACAGTTAGGTTGGGGTACTGTCTCGGGAGGCATTACACTATTAAACTATTGGTTTTTTAATTGTAAAGACACCTTTGCCCTGGTTTTGATATTTTCCTAGTTTTATGTTTTTACATTCTCATTTTGTACTTTTAATATATCTAATCTTTGTAATTTATGTCCCTCACGATGGTCACACTGTTGGCCGAAACATGTAGCAGATCATTTTACGTATAAAACTAAATGTGCATTTTTGTTACCATTATTGTGCATATTGGATTAACGCAAGAATCGCAGATCATACAAAGCCAATTATTTACTTAGTGCTCCAAAGACAGCACAGTCCGTTCCTATTAGAAACTAAACAGTTGTGTTGTTTATGGCAATAACAGGCGTCAGTTCAGTGCGGCAGTGTGAACTGCGGGGTTTGAAATATAAGAAAAATCGAACTAAAATAACACTTCGTTTTCTCTTTTTTTAAAAACAAATCGATGTTCACCTGACAGCATTTATACATGCTTGTTACTTTAAAAGGAAGAAGTAAGTGAGATCACTTCCATCCATCTTCACACACTGTACGGAGCATGATAGAAATAAATTTCGCCTTATGAGTCGCGTTATGTCCGTCAGTATTGCCGAAGTTTTCTTTCAGGTATAATTCTCAAATACTGCGTTAATCCCAGGAGGATTGAAGTATAGCTGCTGCTGAGGTTTTCTGGATAAAGTAGTCAAAGTGTGACAAACAAGGTGCTCTCTCAGATCATTGATCATCGTCATTCCACTAGGAGAGATGAAAGTGCCTGTCATCTGTCTTATGAAGGTGAACTGGTTGTCATCTTAAATTTAAAAAAACTGGTCATAAAAATTTGACAGTTCTCATTCTTATATTCTTGAAATTTTATAACAGTGAAGGCAAGAAAATGTAAACCTTTCGCGTAAAATGGCAGAACGCAGAATTTTGCAGCAGTCAGGTGGCACACACAGTAACCATGCGCCTTATATGCGCGTATGCTTAAGTCGAAAAAAACCAGTAACTTTCGATTTCTTTTTTCGTCTATCTGGTGGTCTGCATGTGCCAGCGCGGCTCCCACTGGACATGAATACGTGTAATTTGATACTGAGTACTATTACGAAAATTTGTCAAAAAATACAAATTGTGTAAAATCTGATAAAAATGTGGGGGAGCTTTACACGAGACTTACTTCGTCTGTTTTGTTGACAGCAGTACGGCACATTTTGTGGTTCGATAATAATGCAAAAGAATTTATTTTTGGATTTCCATGGCAACATTGAACGACTTTTCTTTGTTGAAAGTTTCACGTAGGTCAACAAATACACGAAGGTAAATTATTGTTGCTATTCCATGACAACAAAGTTTAAGTGAACATGTCACAATCCTACTTTACATCTATATTGCTTATTGTGTCCCAATATGTACGAACATTTCAGAGAAACGATTTGCCCCGCTCCTTCAGCGTCACTTTTCAAACAGAAGTTTGAGTTTGCTCTCTTGTCTGAAACGTCAGTTCTTATATTCCGACTTACACGACGCCATATACCAGAGTTTTATAATAACACTCTTTGCGCTAGGAATGTCAACCGCAAAAGGAATATTTCTGTCACAATATTTGTTGATTATGGGCAGGAAGACACACAATAACAGAAAAAGTCTCCCCCCCCCCAAGCAGTGGCGCAGTTGGTTGAGGCACTGCGCTACAAGCCGGAAGGTCGCAGGTTCGATTCTCCATGTGTATCTTTGGAATTTTTCATTGTTAAAATCCTTCCAGCAGCACTTTAACCCTGGGACGACTCAACCTCTAACAGAAATGAGTACCAGGAACATTTCCTGGGGGTACAGGCGGCCGTTACTTAGGGCTGACAACCTAACATTCTTCATACGTCGATTTTCATGAAATCTTGGAACCTGAACCTTGTGGAACCCTCAGGGTCTGTCCAGGCCTGTACAGGAGTTGCTTTACCTTTACCAATCACATATGTGAAAAGGGAACTTACTGCCTTTGTTCTCCGAGTTTTTGTTAGAAATTACTCTGTTTGTGTTCTTATGAAATTTGGGTCAGCTATGGGCTGCGATTGATTGATGTAGGTAACATGTGACAAGAGACAGTATTTCCATCAGTTTAATGTTCTATCGGTTTCAGATTTAGAACACGCACAGCGGTGAATGTTATTGTGTATAGTGAAGCTGTGTCACTCACAGCACAAACCCTCGTCGACAGAAAATACTTTTTCTGAATAACTTATAATTTCATATCGTCGTAAAATTATGTTCCGAAGGCAGTGGACGTTTTTAATCCGTGATTTAAAACAATAAAATTTTGATATTAACCTCTTTGATTGTTGTTTCAATTCCGCGTATTGCTGTTTTGACTTCAGATGCTTTGAATATGTCACGTTGCAAAGCTTTCAATGGTTAATTCCTCTACTGTGCAGGTAGGAAATTGGAAGGCAATGGTTTTTTCATAATTTAATGCCTTACCACGTCATTTTTCTGATAAACGGCTTTTGAAACCACCGGAATATTATACAAGATAATCAGTTCCCGAAAGGAATACAAAGCATTTTGACACATATGTAACAGCAACGCTCAAATTATAGATGTAGTGATGTAATTCATATACGAAAGCCATTGGAGTGTTCTCGGACTTCTGTCGCATTATAAACGAGATATTCGTTCTTCTACGATGTTAAGTAGCGTAGAATGGTAGTTATCGAAAGCGTTTCGAGACAACCTCTCGGTCCCATTTTCCAGCGGCAGCTGGACGCTTGAAGACCCGACCGATAAGTTGTCCCGAAACATAGCTAAATAACTACCAATGTAGGTTACGTAACATCTCAGAAGGGCTAAGAGCTCAACGACTTGTGAGGTTTGACTTTCCTACGTCAGTGAATATGTGGGAAACACATATGAGTCTGATAGACATGTACCAGATTTTCGTTGGCTAACAGTTGTTGTTGAAATACAAATTTTGTGTACAATGCTAACTGTCATGGGTTATATCACCAGCACAAACACGTCTAATGCTGAGGTAATCGTATAGATTATAAGCACGCTGACGCCGGATTATCTGTATAATTCCTTACGAATAGGCTGTATGTCGCCACTTACAATTAATTGACTGCTACTTCCTCGTATATTTTGTCACGTAAAAAATTAAAAATATCTACGATTATATACAGCTGTTAATTTTCTTTATTTCTTTGAAATTTGGAGAAAATCGTTAATGTAATGAAGGTTTAATAAGCATGTGACAACGAAGAACATAATGATGATGAGAATGATAAGAATACAAGAAAGATAAAGGCCGGTAGACACTGCGGAGCAGAATCACAACAATCTGCCATTGTGGAAACATCAGACCTAATGAATTAGATACGGACGCATCACGTAATTTTATTTCAAGAGCATTTTTCATGACGCAATGCACATGAAAAAGTAAATGCAAAAATGTGATTAGGTCTTAGCTTTATTTTATTTTTAATGATATATTTAGAGAAAATTTTGTTATTCCAGCAGGCAAATATGTAAATATTTACTGAACTGTTGATTAAATATCCTTATCAATATTAACGATGTACCCATTACAATTGTGTATAATCTGTTATATTTCCTTTTAACATGATCTTTAATAACACTAAGTCTCATGCTTTGGGGTTTGCCCTTCTTCTTTGCCCTGGCTCTGCCCAGGTCTTTATTTGCTTTTGATTCCTTGTACTTATGCTGTCATCTCTATGTCTATCTAATACATCGACATGCAACAACATCATCAATATTGTATAATGGTTAGAAGTTTCGGCCTCCATTCATGACATCACAAGACCATGCATTATTTCTACTTAAAGAAAAAACTCTACGATCTTCTTATAGACGACTGTATAGTTTATTTCTTTAATTCTCAATAATGCATGGTCTGGTGATGACCTGAATAGCGGCCGACACTTCTAACCATTATACAATATTGATGGTGTTGTTGCATGTCGATGTGTTAGATAAATATTGAGATTGCCTTACATAACTGGGATGTGTCACTTAAAAATTATGCTGTCATTGTTGAGTCAATATGAAAACAGATAAATATTAAACTAAATTTTATTCAAGTCCAAGTGTTAATAATTTCCTTTTTTCCTCCACAGATAGCTTATCTATGCTGCACACTGCTCTAATTAGTTACAACGTAATCATGAACAGGTTGCATGCAATTAAATAATGACTGCTCGCCATACTAGCTCGAGATTGTGGCATCCTGCTTGAAGAGTTTATTTCCACCCCCCCCCCCCCCTTACAAATTACGGGTACAGTAAGGTTATTTTACGTGATTCCTGAAGTCTTCAGTTACTCCAAACCCGCCGTCACAAAAAGAAAGCTTTGT
>Ga0123352_10014863_pt1 | contig 12399 bp, 7 predicted proteins | sample TergutLab28metaG_FD_89700 | JGI IMG/M metagenome (GOLD analysis project Ga0123352, IMG submission 89700) | Labiotermes labralis P1 segment gut microbial communities from Petit-Saut dam, French Guiana - Lab288 P1 | ecosystem: Host-associated > Arthropoda: Insects > Digestive system > Gut ... | reverse complement strand
TTTGCCCCCAGGAAATACTCCTGGTACTCATTTCTGTTAGAGGCTGAGTCGACCCCAGGGCCATAGTGCGATCGGAGGGATTTTATGTCAATAAAAAATCCACTGACACCGGCTGGAATCGAACAAGCGACTTTCCGATTTGTAGCACAGCACCTTAACCACTGTACCACCGCAGTCCCCATTTCAGTAGTTTAGTAAACAAAAATCTGCCAAATTTCCACCGAGACGTGTATCAACGTGAAACACCGGTCTATGAAATTACAGAGAAGGGATACTAGAAGAAATAGAAGTTTTGATGAACTTTTACATCACACATTTATTTGCTCTGGTATTAATCGTAATACATCCACACCTAATTCCCTCGATTCTGCGCTCCAGATGTCTACTTGAAGTTTCTTTGTACACTTCTTTTAAAGTAATTTTTGGGCGCTTTCGAAAAATTGCGAAAAGCGACTATTAGCTGCGTCATGTACATTCGTCTCTCCGTCCGACAATGTGTAATAACTTGGCTCCCACTGGACGGATTTTCATGAAATTTGATATTTCTGTATTTTTCGAAAGTCTATCGAGAAAATTTGAGTTTCGTTACAATCCGACATGAATGACTGGTACTTTACATTAAGACCAATATATATTTTAATCATATCTCTCTCATTTCTTCTTAGAATGAAAAATGTTTCGGGCAAAATTAGTAAAGAAAATTGAAACATATTTTATGTTCAATAACATTTTTCGAAAATCGTGCCGTTTATGAGGAAACGTGGAAAAATATTTTAGACCCGGACAGCACACAGATGACAATATGGCGCGTGCGAGTACCATACCCGATATCTACGACTAGTAATATACGCTGAGGTTATGTTATATTTATCGCTTTTCCACTGCAACAGTGGATGCAAGAACGCGCCTCAATGTTACGTGTTATATGCACACTGCCTGTCTTGTTTATTCTAGTTTTGAAAAAGCCAGTTGTTGAGTCAGTGCCTTCAACAGTCCTTCAGATTATCTTCCTTAGCATGTAAGCAAAACGTCTGTGATTCTTTCTGTGGGAATGGTCGCTGTTATTTCCTTGGCAATAACGAATGCAAATAGTTAAAAGACACTGTCAAAACTCTGTAGTTATAATCGTCGTCCATTCGTTCAGTTGGCGTAACAGCATGCAGACGAGCAAACGAGTGGAAGTAGGGAGAAAATAAATATTTGTAAATTCAAAAGGAAATTTGTTTCCCTTGGAAAGCTATTGCTTAAAAGCCACTTTCTAATTATGTTTAACAAACACTCCAGTAGGTAAAAATGCGTGAGTTTTAAATACGCAAATACGCTTAGGTCATTACAATACACTGGAAAATTGTTAGCTTTTATATACTGTTTCGTAACGAAGACTTTTTATTGCGACAGGGCCCTGGCCCCACGCCCACACCCAGCCCTTGAAGGCTACTACTTGCCGCTTCTCTGCTCCTATTTACTTTACATATTACAGTCGCAGGCCATGCAGCGGTAGTCAAAGAGAGGTAATCAGGGATGCACAAATAATGGGCGACAACATTTTTTACAGTGACGCCTAGTACTCTCTGCACAAACACTGCAATTATCTTCCTTACATTCAAAAATGTTTCACAGGCACACGCACCGAGCAAAAAGCGCCAGGTAACGGTGAGGCACGCAGGTCACTTGTGAATGGTGGGTCCTCATGTAACTCTTCTAGTGCCTAGAATTTGGCTTAAACGTGGATATGGGGAAATTTGTAGACCTCTGCTGTTAATACTGTTTTCATATACCGGAGTTTAATGGACCAATCTGATACCTTTCGGGAAGAAAAAGAAATTATGACAATAATGTAAGAAAGCTTCAATTAAGGATCATCAACTCCATTTCTCATTCATTATGTATAATGTAAACATGCTATTACGTGCTGGTTGTGAAGGACGACCTGTATCGCAACTACACGCACAGCCAGCAGCGACTTTGCTGGTGATACTAGAAACACAATGGAGGGCTGGCATTGATTCCAGGTGCTCTGGATTAGGCAGTAAGAAATAATGTTTAAATAATTTAAAAGGAGAGATAGAAATTATACAATTAACTAAACGTTCCTGCTAAATTATGTGTTGTATTTGTGCCTATTATGAACGTGCATTTAGTTGTCAGTGCAAACTACCTGCAGTTTGAAGGAACCCAACAGCACATTATCTGTTACAAAAGAGTAATGATTGCCTTTGAACAGGCCATGGAGGTAATCGGGTTAGTAGAGGAATAATGTGCACCACGTGCATTAGATTGAGCTTATTTGTTACATAACGATTTAAAAATATGCCGCATCCACAGTGTATAAGTTCTGTCTGCAATGGATGCAAAATTTTGTATCTTCCAAGCCTTTTGACTAAACTGGAGGCGACTTGTGACAATCCATATGTGTATATGTGATGAACAATATAAAACAAAGTTACTGTGACGTTGAATAAAGAGAGACCAACTTGATGTCACTTGCTTTATTATTTCATTATTTACTGCTTAACATGTTTCGGATGTTAATACATCCATCCTCAGGAGCTTGCTACTTATTTGATGCGTTATTTCATGGTATCCGTATGCAGGCTGAAGCAGGCTGAAGCTGTGCTTCAACCTGCATACGGATACCACACCACCCCAGCCAAACCACAACGTAACACCAACACACATCGAACCAGAACAATACAACCCATGAAATAACGCATCAAATAAGTAGCAAGCTCCTCAGGATGGATGTATTAACATCCGAAACATGTTGAGCAGTAAATAATGAAATAATAAAGCAAGTGACAAGAAGCTGGTCTCTCTTTATTCAACTCTCAAGATGATGCACGGTCCAGTAAACATAAGATTGCTGTGACAGTTCATATTTTATAATTTGATCCCTTTCTCTGTTTTAAAGGCTTATTTAACGAAGCTGTTCCTAGCTGGCACTATACAGCTTGAGTGCCAGGACTAGTGAATGATTAAGTGGAAAGGATGTGGAAGGAGGCAAACATGGAATAATTTTAAGCAAGGATGTACAAATTTTCCGAAGTCTAACAGCCACCTCAAAATTTTAGTCCCCAGAGGGTTGAAACAAAACAAGAACTATACTGAGGATCCACAAGTATTGGGCGCTACCGTACAAAATTCAGTCGCTCGAGATTTGTACACCCCTGATTTTAAGTATCCTATACCATCTCAGAATATGAATGGAGAGACTGAGGAAATCGCCGCTAAGTAAGGATAGTATGTGTCGCAGACGTTATTCGAACTGAGTACCTCGGGAGTACAAATCAAAAGTGTCGCCATTTTAGCCAATTTACTGGCTCCTTTTAATTACTTCACGTCACGATAAACAAACCGCGGAATTTTTACATTCGTCAGAAATAAAGAATAAGTTACACTCCCAGGCATTACGGAATGTCCTGCGTTCGTCCTGAAATGTTCGCTTTTTCTTCTACCAATTAAAAACACACCAATCATGTTTTACTCTCGACATCACTTAATAACGAATAATATCTCAAAATACACTGAACAGAACAAAAAAAGCCTTGTTATCACAATTGCTACAATAAATTACAATAAATCCTCTAACAATCTTTCTTCTGTCAAGTCCAAACTTTTGTGTCGAACGCGTCATATTAAAATTACACACGCACTGGAAGTTTTCATAATCGTTCTTCTCCTCGGAAGCTGGTTAGGTTTTCTTTATCATGTAAAGTCAGATGAGCTAATTTCTCTTGCCCATTAGTTGGATATACTGTCTATACCTGGTCTATCCCCGAGGAAAGAGATTAGATCAATCTAATGCGACCAACAGCCCAAGTAGGTTCCGTAGTTTACATGACGATGAAAGCACAGCCAACTTCCGAAGCGGTGTGCTTCTAAACCAAGATGAGACGTTGGAAAATTCCCAATATACTCTAGTGTGTTTGTGTGTCTAGTCACCTTGTTGGTTCTCCTTTTAGGGAAAGAGAGCAGAATTGGACATATGCAATGTATAAAACTAATACTATTTAGCATACGTGTGTGTGTGTGTGTGTATGTGTGTGTATTAATATTCACGTTGTCATAGTATAAAATTTATGACTTTTACTGTTCCTGTGGAACAGATGGATTACGCAGCATTTGCCAAGAAGCTTTGTAGGACCAAAACAAAAAAATTTTGAAAATCGCAGAAAAGACGGTCGGTTGAACTGTAGGTCTAGGAATTAGTGCCGCAGTCACTGTTCGTGGATAACATGGGGAATACGGCTGAAGTGCAATGTGCTCTGCGCAGGGTATATCTCGAGCTATTTGCTTGCCCTCCTTCGTCGTCCGCTCCTACTTACGTTCATTATATTCGAGTCTCGGACATGTTTACTTTTTAAGGCATGTGGGGCCGATAAGAGGGAACGTAATGCTACTGGATACGGGTTGAAGTACACTCTCCACCTATCTCACAATTCGAACGAGACATGTTTCTTTTGTTGTCTCCTTCATTGTACCACCAGTCTAGTACAGACTATAAGTACACTTAACCTTATATCCTACGCTGATATTGCATGACCTGTGGAGTAATATTCCATTGAATATCCTCACATCAGATATTCTCTTACCTGTGTACGGTGCTTATGAGAACCTTGTGGTTAGTTCAGTTGGTTTGAATCGTTTTAATCTTCTTGGTTCTTCTTCTTCTAGTAGTGCGGGTATGAGCTCATTGGGATGTGTGATTAGCTTTTTCGGTATTTGTTGCTGAAGTGAGTTATTTCTGCTTTAACTGTGGGTATCTGTAGATCGGTGTGTAAAATAGTATTCGATACATACCATGGGGCGTTGACGATTTATCTGGGGGCTTTATTTTGAAATCTTTGCTGTATTTCAATGTTGGAATTACTTGCTGTACCCCAGATGGACTTTAGGATGGTTTTTGTATATTAGTAGTTTATTTTCTAGTGACAGCTTCGATTTTCTGCCTATGATCCAGTACATGCGGTGGAGTTGCAGTCCAAGCTGTTTTCTTTTGGTGAATATTTGTTTTTGCCATGTCAGCCTGCGGCCAAGGTGGATGCCTAAGTATTTTGCAGTTTCTCCCTGTGGGATATGTTGTCCATTCAATGTAACTGCTGGACAGGTTTCACGTTTCAAGGAGAAGGTAATATGGGTCGATTTATTTTCATTGGTTTTTATGCCCCATCGTTTTAGCCACTTTTCTAACTGATTTAGGTGGTGTTGAAGGTTTATAGAAGCAGTGATGGGATTTTGGTGTGAGGCTAGAATTGCCGTATCATCAGCGGAGGTTGCCGTCATCTTTTGATCAGTTTCCGGCAAGTCGGCTGTGTATATGGAATAGAGTATGGTTCCGAGGATGCTATCCTGTGGTACTCCAGATTGGATGGTGTGGAGTGCAGTGTACTCTTCTTGATATCGTACTTAAAAAGTTCTATCAGTGAGATATGACTTCAGTATCATGTATGCCGGGTGTGGGAATGCACATTTTAGTTTGTAGAATAGGCCTGCGTGCCAAACTTTGTTGAAGGCTTGGCTTATATCGATGAAGGCCGCTGAGCAGTAGCGTTTGTTTTCCAGGTCGTTGTAGATTTTATTAACTATTCGATGAACTTGTTCAACGGTTCCGCGTTTCTTTCTACATCCGAATTGGTGGGACGATATAAGTTTGCTTTCTTCTATGATGGGTGTTAGTCGCTGAAGTAGTATCTTTTCTATGATCTTAGATAGGATCGGGAGGAGACTAATTGGTCGATAAGATGCTATGTCGTCTGGGTTTTTCCCCGGTTTTGCGATCATTATGATTTGCCCTACTTTCCATTGACAGGGAAAGTATTCGATTCGTATTATGGCGTTATATATTTGTGTTATGGCTCGGAGGCCTTTTTGGGATAGTTCCTGCAGGACTTTTCCGGTGATTAGGTCGTAGCCTAGGGCCTTTTTGGGATGGATTTTATGTTTTATGACATTTTTAACTTTGTTAATCCGGATTTTCTTCATTGGTAGGGTCATCTGGTGTGGAGCATTTAGTGCATTCTTGATGGTTTCTTCTTCAATTGCCGATAGTCGGGATGGAAACGGTTGGAAGACCGATGCAAGGTGTTTTGCGAATGCAGTGGCTTTTTGTTTGTCTGTTCGTGCCCAGGTGTTGCGGTTTATGCGTATTGACGGTGTTTGGTGGTGAGGTTGCTTTATTTTGCGGGTGGCTTTCCATAACGAATAGTCCGTAGCCTCAGTTGGCGTTAGTTCTTGGAGATGGTTTTGGATGCCCTCGTTTCTGAGGGTTTGTAACAGGTGTTTTAGTTCTTTCACTATTTTGTTGTAACGTTGTTTGTCTTGAGGAGCTCTTGTTAGTTGTCATCTTTTGCGGGCGTTTCGTTTTTCTGCTTTATAGTTATCGGAGGTTCTTCTGTATAGGTTTCGTCGTTACTATCTGGGGTTGCTTGCCATGCTGCATTCTGTATTGCTTTGGTTATGTTTTCGACTGCTTCTTAGATATCGATTTCAGTTTTTAGAGTTATCGTTAGGGTTAATTTTTCGTCGAGAGTTTCTCTAAAAAAAAATTCCAGTCACTTCTTTTGCTGTATAATGACGATTTCTTTGGTTTTCCTAGTACGTGGGTAAACACTGTTATCAGGATAGGAGTGTGATCGGACGTTATTTCGAGGCAGGATGCCACTGCGAATTTTTTGGTGTCAATTCCCTTAGTTACGCAGAAGTCTAGGAGGTCCGGTATTTTGTTCGGATCGCTTGGCTAGTAGCTGGATTGTCTTGTGGAGAGGTGCTGTAGGTTGTTATTTTGCGTAACTTTAAATAGCTCTCTTCCTTTCGTATTTGTGAGTCGTGATACCCAGAAGCTGTGTTTGGCATTAAAGTCTCCTCCGGCAATGAAGCGGTGGCCAAGTGTCTTAAAGAAACGATCGTAATCTGCATACCCATTGTTATCTTTAGGAGGGCAGTACGAGACATGCAACATCACGTTCGTGAAACGGCATAATTTCTATGACGTCACACCGTTGTAACCCTTTACCGTTGATCTACTCGTATTATTATCAGTCTGCAGTGTAAAGTACAAATTTCGATTGCTTAATAGGCAACTGACCTGCTTTTGTACGCAATTTTATATCTGCATATTTAACAGAGTAATTTCCTAAGCCATCATGAAAATAAGTGTAGCTCTGTCATCATGTCTGAACACTCTTGTTTTTAGCCAACTGAATCTGTAATGTTATCTTACATGTAACATTCCGTGTGGGTGCTACTGAAATGCGAGTTGTTTTGAATGAAGATGTTCACAGGAAACGAGATGAAGGGTGAAACCTTCAATGATCCCTTGAGGTGTTATTGTTTATTGGAAACCTATTTAAACCAAACTTCTGCAAGCAAGATCTCAAAACCTCCAATCCGTATACAACACACTTCAGTATATTTCTAATTAAATTGTGTCATTCACTGAAGCGTATTACCACTTGGTGAATATTTAACAAAGAGAAGATAAGACTAATTTTCAACTACCTTATTTTACGTAACACCTGCCCACCGTTTCCTAACAGACCTAGTATTATGTAAGTCAACAGAATCAACGAACGGTGTTTAGTTCGGAAATTTTTCTTTTCGTGACCAATGATAGCACGTATAATTTTTATTCCGGTTGGTCTGTTAGTCTTATACATGAAAGTGTCTAATTCTAAACAGGTACAGAATTCTTATGAGAAACAACCAAAAACGAAATGTAGATATCCTTATTTATTATATTATAAACAGCGCAGCCTCCCACATGTTTCGGCCACCTACTGTGGCCATCTTCAGGGACATGTTCTTTGCAAGATGCATTACATAAGAGGTTAAAAGAGTCCACAAATATAAAATATTGAGTTTTGCGTAAAAGATTTAAAATCTGTGTTACAATAAAAAAATTTGATAAAATTATAATTTGTGTTGAATTGCGTATTCATATGCTGTGTAAAGTCACACACACACACACACACACACACACTCTCACATACACTCACACACACACACACACTCACACTCACACACGCGCGAGCACACACTCACGCAAACACACCCACACCCACACTCACACACACAACACACGCCCACACACACACACACACACTCACATACACACACCACCACCACCACCATCACCACCACCTCCAATTGGATGGTTTGACCTTACGCAACACACAAACACGCAGTTCAACACAGATAATATTTTTATCAAGTTTTATATTCTAATATATTTTAAACCTTTTACGCAAAACTCGACGTTTTATATGTGTAAACTGTTTTAATGTTCTATGTAAAATATCCTTCAAAAGACACCTCCCTGATGATAGACACAATACGTTGCCGAAATATGTTGGAGGCTGCGCTGATTATAGTATAATAAATTTACATATCTGTATATGAACCTGCTGGTTTTTTCTCATGAGAAATCATCAGTGCATGATCATGAATCATTTAAAAACAATTAAAAAAAGGCACGAATTTTTAATCAGATATTTCCAAGCTAGGAGTCGTGTCTGTAACTCTCACATCCATCAGTTATCTCTCCACGACAGCAAGAGTTGACACAGTATCTGTAAATGGCTTAGGTACAGATTCTAAATTATGCCTTATAATTAGCATCCATCCTAGTGTACCAGGTCCTCATATTTGACGCTAATAAAATTAATAACACGTTTATTGTTAGCCTTGTCCGCTGTGAGCTCAGGAGTCGACAAACGGCCTATATCACTGTTACTACAGAGTGTGCCGAAACGTTCGAACAATTCAAACATGATGTGGCCGAACACCGCAATCAGAAGTTTTGTTTGTTTGTTTGCTTCCGGATGACGGACGTTTTGTACAATACAGCCAAAGGACAGTCCGTGACACCGGACTATCACAGAAAGTTTGCAATATATTTTTACCGTATACACAATTTCATAAAATAATAAAACCCTTAAGGTGCACATTCGTGGATTATAAATATATTTACTATTCCATTCCACATGTTTAGGCCTTGTCGACAGTCTTCAGCGGTGCCACTTAACAACAAACATGTGTCCATCAATAAAACTGACAGCCTTATTAGTCAAGAGTCTAAAAGATTTATTTTAGTCCCATTTTAGTCAATTGTTATATAAAGAGTTTTCTCTTATATTTTTATGCGTGTGCCTCGTGATGGTTTTATAAAAAGCCGAAACATGTTGCGCGGTATGGTATGAACAATAAAAATGTCTGTAAATACTGTTGTAGATGTCACTCTGTTTGATCATAGGTCTGTTTATGCATCGCAACGGGATATCTCACCCTAAGAACTTCACGGAATTATTCGCGGCGGCGTAAAATTAATTCAGAACGATGCTGAAAACATCGGTCAAATGCTTTGACAGTAACAAGAGTATAGGAGACAGAATTTTCGGTTTGTACAGCCTTATTTGTACACCAACGTGTGGGTTTTATTTGTAGAAATATTTCACATTTACGCAAGGGTTCCCTGTTCGTAATCGTATGTCTAAAGTTCGTTATGATTCATGCCATGAATCGGGAATACTGACGTCATAAACTATGGCTTGAACAAATCAGTAACGAACGGTAATAAGCTATATTGTGGTAAATAAATCAATTTTTTCAACTAATTACTGAATAATTCACATAATAAAACTAACAAATGCAATAATGCTAAAATTATATTTGTAGACAGAATCCATCAGAACCCCAATATGTTTCCATCTATCTTGATCATCTTTAGGGAGTTACGTTACATTAATAAAGTAAATATCAAAACATGGAAGGATTATTAAATACATTAAAATTTATCCATAAAGTGTCCGCAGAGATTATAAAATTCGTTGTTGCAGTGCGTAACTGGTTCGTGAGATATGGAGTTTGTAGTGTTATAGATTTTTACTATGTTTCTTACCAGAGGATATAAAGTTTATGGTCTGGTGGCCACCAAAACACAAACTTGACATCCTCCCGGTATTTAAAAGTCTTTCTGTATTACTATATAATGTTATTTCAGTTCTACAACCCTTTTTCCAAAAGCATAAAATTTCCCGCATACAACACTCATTCGGCAGAATACCCAATTTTTAACAAGGCTTCATGCAAAACTGCAATGAAAGTAAATGTTATCCCATTACGTGAAATTAGATAATCGCGTAAGTAGCCGGAATATCTCAGGCGGCACAGTTATCAAGTTATGGACTGGACGATCCGGGGTTGGATTTCGGTCAGGAACAAAAATTTTTCTGTTCTCCGAAACGTCCAAACCAACTACGAAGCCCAACCAACGTCCTTTTAATTGTTACAGGGGGTTCTTCCCCGTCGGTAAAACAGCAGGGGCGTGAAGTTAATTACTCACCTGAACCTAGTGCCGATGTTAGTAACAAATGGAGCTGGTCCCCCTGTACGCCTTCTTCGTGTGGACAGAGGCAAATTTACTTTCATTTCCAACTTTTATGTACCGCGTAAACTGAGGTATACGTGCATTCACAGTAAAGGTGCATCAAATTGAAACTCTTCCCTCTTACTGTTCTAGCTACGGCCAGTACTCAACAATATGGAGATCGGCGTCCGGTTCATTGGACTGCTCCAGTTGATCGCACGGTGGATAACTCTACCTTTCTACTTCATGTTGTCGCTGCAAAAGACAAAGACACTGCCACCCATTAGAGATCCGATTTTGTTGCAAAGTGCCTGTACATTAGCCAAGAAAATCAGAAAAGGCCAAGTAAGTAATGCTTCATAATAAGAGAGATAAGAAATGCTTAAACAATTTCAGTTGGAATGCCTGAAGGGAAGAGACCATTCGATAGGCCCGTCAGGGAGATGATGTTGACGAGAAGCATCTTAAATAAATACTATGTGTGAGAGTGTTTACATTCACCTGGGTCAGGAGAGGACCACGTGGTGGGGTGTTCTGAACACGTCAGTGGACTTTCGATTTATATATACACACATACAAACACACACATAGGAGAGATTTATTGACTAGCTGAGTGACGGAATATACAACACAGAGATGGTTAAGTAATAGAAGATGTTCTCACGTAAGTGGACACGTTACAAAATTCTGAGTAGCACACGTCCAGACTGCTGAAACACTGGAGTTCCATGCCAGCAAGGACCGTATGTTAATTCAACACACGATTGGGTATATCTGTTGTTCAATATAAACCAAAGATATGCATATTTTCTAATTTAATATTTTAATTTTTAATTCTGTGATGTCTTATACATGTTTCGAAACCGAGGGTTTATCTTCAGGAAGAAGGTTGTATATACAGGTATGGTATAGTACGTTGTACATGCATCAGCATCAGCAGTCTTGTAGGTAGAAGGGTGTGTGCAATACTGAAATCTAGGAAGTTGGTAGAGCTGATTTACGCTGTATAATTCCGTTGGTTTATATTGTACAATAATATTACAATGCACGGTGCAAAATCATGCAGTTGGGTACATCAGGCTCTATGTGTTTGGTTGATTAATTAAGAGATACAATCATGCCGACATTAGCCGGTTACAAAACCCTCGTTTGTAACATCGGAAGTGCTACATGACGGCGAAAATGGAATTAGTTAAATATAAACCTAACATCTCGAACCTTTCGCCTAATACACAAAGCGCGGGCGTGCGTGAGATTGTATGTACGTATGTATGTATGTATTACGTACGTATGTATGTTTGTATGTATGTATGTACGTATTATGTATTTATGTACTACGTACGTACGTATATGTGTATGTATGTATATATGTATGTTTGTATGTATGTATGTATGTACTATTATGTATATATGTATGTATGTGTGTATGTATGTTTGTATGTATGATTGTATGATTGTATGTATGTATGTATATATGTATTATGTACTATTACGTATATATGTATGTATGTATGTATGTAAGTATGTATGTATTACGTACGTACGTATGTGTGTATGTATGTATGTTTGTATCTATGATTGTATGTATGTACGTATGTACGTACGTACGTATGTATGTATGTATGTACTACGTACGTACGTATGTGTGTATGTATGTATGTTTTTATGTATGATTGTATGTATGTATATATATACGTATTATGTATGTATGTATGTATGTATATATATACGTATTATGTATATATGTATGTATGTAAGTATGTATGTATGTATGTTTGTATGTATGTGTGTGTATGTATGTATGTATTTTTTTATTTATTTATAATATGAGCATGCTCTATTACTTGTAGTAATACTACATGCTAGGTTTACATTTCCTATTTAAAGCTAGGAAGTGCCGATGTTAACATTTGTGTTTGTACGGCATGTCCTTTACAGTATAAGAATTACTATTACTTGTCAATTATACATGTGTAGCTTATATCTCGTTGGCTCTACTTCACAGAATTATAAAGGTAACAGTTGCAGTAAGGTTC
>Ga0123352_10014862_pt1 | contig 12399 bp, 12 predicted proteins | sample TergutLab28metaG_FD_89700 | JGI IMG/M metagenome (GOLD analysis project Ga0123352, IMG submission 89700) | Labiotermes labralis P1 segment gut microbial communities from Petit-Saut dam, French Guiana - Lab288 P1 | ecosystem: Host-associated > Arthropoda: Insects > Digestive system > Gut ... | reverse complement strand
TTGAATAATACCCTTCCCTTGAATTTCACAATGACTTCATCTACTGCCAAATGTTCAGAAGGGTTGTAAAATTTTGAAAAGTGGGCCGTGACAGGGACAACCATCGCGAAGGTGGGTGTGGCTCCTCTTCGTCTGTCTGCGTGATATTTATCCTCGTTGCTGTCCAAATCCATTACAATTTCTCGTATTTCATTTCAAGACAGCACACGAGCTCTTTTTGCACACAAAACATCACCACGTTGCATTGTCAACAAAACTTCAGTACAACTAACCCGCAAACAAGAAAAATCTCTATTGAATGAAGTCGAAATTCTACAAGCTGTTTGGTGGTATAATGCATAGATCAGGTATAATGTTCCCTTTCCCGCTCTAGGAACCGTTACTCAGCTGCCTGTTAGTAGAATACCCAAAAGGTTTATTACCAAAACTTTCCAGTCCATTTACTAAATACAAGACGTAACTAACCGCACAGTACCTTTTCAACACTTATGCCAATTATGCATTCGTGGGTAATTAGGGTTTCTTTGGTAGCTGTATAAGTGCTTACACACAAATATGACACAGGACTGCTTTCATGAGTGATTCAGTGTTGAGACATTGTGCAGTCAGATAGAAAGAGCGGCCTGTTAACGTTGCCAAACCAAGGTCTACTAGAGTAGACATTAGCGTTCCAGTCATTACAAGGTGAGTCTACTATAGTGGACGCTAGTCTTTAAAGGGTTAAACATGTATAGTAAAACATTATTGTAATTGTAATGAAGTGTGTGCATGTTGTTGGTTTACATTGTAATAACATATTAATGTTTTTGTATGTATTTCTTCATAGGCTCACAAGTTGCTTGCTGACTGGCTGAATGAGGTTGAACAGAAAGTGCAGTCAGATGAAGGAACCTTCCTTAATGATTTAAGTGAGAAACGAGCAACACTAGAAAAGTTCCGCACATTGCAACGAGAAATCAACAGTCACAGTGAGATGGTGGATAGAGTGAAGAATCGACTGGCTGATGATCCATCTTTATCTGATGAGGATTACCAGGGCAGTTTTAACAAGTATCAAACACTCAAGGATTTGGTTGCTAAGAATGTTGCTGTAAGTACACACATATATTATCAATTTAATGCTTGCATGAGTTGTTTCGTTGGTCAGCATGTCCAATAATGGTATAGTAAAGTAAATAAATAAATAAAACAAAACATAAATGTTACTATATTATATACATATGTATGTAGCTTGAAAGGTAGAATGTTAACTGCAAAGTTAAAAGTATAAATCCTAACTTTTTTTTTATTGGTATAAATAATGTTCCAGACTTTGGAGGAACAAGTGAAAGAGCATGAACAGTACAAACAAAGATACATTGATGCATTCGACTGGGTTCGAAAAACTCGCATTGACATTCAGCAGTGTAGTGATCCTCATGGAGAGAAAGAACACACAATTGAGAAAGAGAGGAAGATGACTGAAATAGCAGCAACTATGAAAGAGGGTAAGGTTTATTAAAAGATTTGAGTTGTCAGTACTAACAGACCAAGTGACTAACTGACTGACTTCACGGAGGAGAGTCCTTCAGAGGGTAGTAGATCGTCAGGTAGTCAGAAAGTTTCATGTTTTTTTGAACGCAGAGGTTTATTACTGTGTTTACAAAAGCCTGCCACTGGTCTCTATCCTGAGCCAGATTAATCCAATCCATGCCTTTTCATCCTAACCTGTCAGCGCTGGAGGATTCAAATCGGTGTTAGTACACTGAAGATGAAGGTGGCTGGATTTTAAATATTGAAATTCCATTCTCTGACAGTACAGCCTGTAACTTGAACAGCTGCAATCAGATGAGGTGGCTTACATTAAACCTAAATTATATTTTTCAGTATGTCATGGCTTTTTTCTACACCACTTTTGGTTGTAGAAGTACAGGTGGTCCATGTTATATTGGGGTTCATTGTCAATTCCTGTGATATACAGGGTCAAATTTTTGTGTAATTTATGCTTAAAAATTCCACTTACCTCCAGGGATCACATCTATGGATCATACGTTCTGTAATAGAAAATGGTTACAGTTCTCCTCACTCCTTGCCAAGGACTGGATAGCTCTCCTTCTCCTTTCTCTTCCGCCTTGCTGATTGTGTTCACATTCTTTGGCAACAAATTGTTTAGCACCTGCTCTACCCATGGGCAAAGTGGCTGTCTCTCCTGTATGCACTCATCTCCTTCCTCTTCCTCATTTGTCTTGCCTGCCCTGTACATACTTATCCCTCAGTTTCCTCTTTCAATTCCTCTTCTTCGTTATTCTTTTGGCCTTTTTCCTTTTTCTTATAAGGCTTCCATTCCTGCACCTCTTCTCAGTCCTATGTCCTGGTGGTGGCTTCTTACTCCAGGGCTGTTTTCCCTCAGAGTGATCTCCCATCACCACCACACTCCCCTCCATTCTGAGTCTGTTTTGTATTTTTTCATTTCTGTGGCTCTTCATCCTGTGGCAACTATTCTGCCTTTGTTAAAACAGCCCTCTTTTTCTTGGCACTTGTTCAGCGAGCCTCATAGGGGTTACCAGCCTTATGTGTTCCTCGTCTCTCTGTTTTCACTATTTTCCCTTTCTTTCTGTTATACTTTTTCTTTTCCTGTTTTATTCATCTTTGTCTTTTATGTCCCCTGCCTGCACCTGGCAGTGGCTTCATGTGCCTGGGCCTTGTTACCTTGGAGAAACTCAACTCCCTTTCTGTCCTTCCCCCGTCTTCTTGCTCCACTGACACTATTTGCTAGCATTATGTTCTCTGAGAACCAATCACTAACCACACCATTCCCTGTATAAGTGCATACCTATGTGTTCCCAGCATTTTTCTTGGACTGCTTGACCCCTGAAGATGGGACCAGTAGGTTGTCCTCAAAAGCTGGTAACTGTGATTCTGCACTGGGTAACATCCCAGAGGATCAAAGATCTCAGTTACTCCATTGTGGAAGCTTGAAATCATGCATGGTTTTGGTCCTTTCTCTGTGTATGTGGGGCAAGATTATTGAGCAGCTGTATGCAAAAATCTCCTCCACTTCTGGGGATCACATCCGTGGATCGTGATGTTTCCAACAGAAAATGGTTTAATCTTAGGTGCATCTAATATTCATCCACTCTTACATGTGATCCAAGATGTTGCACATCATTTCTGAACAGCCAGTAAGATACGACTCCAGGGGGTGTATAGCCATTGTATGGCAAGTAGCAGCAGTAGTAGTAGTAGTAGTAGTAGTAGTAGATGATGACAATGATGACAAGGACAACGATGGCGATGACGACTGCCACAGAGATAATGATAGATAATGATAATGCATAGTGGAATTTTGCACAGTGAACACATAAAAAAACAGTATACCATGTGCATTGTTAGTCCTGTTCTTTGTAGTAGTGTATGATGTGAAGGATTTTCATTAAGTCAGGATCCCTAAGCAATAAATATTAAATGATAACTTGTATGATCTCTATGTAACAGGTGAGAAGTTGGTAGAAGAAGCAGTTGCTTTGAGTAATACTGTCATGAGGACAACTGGAACTGAAGGCCAAGACATACTGAAGCAGGAGATCCAACAACTTAAGGCTGATTGGGAAGGTCTAAGAATTATCTGCAGTGACTCACAGAAAGTTCTGTCTAAGTGTATAGCATCTTGGAATGATTTTGCAGACACTTTCAACAGGATGAAGGGGTGGATTGATGTTTTTCAGAAGAAACTAGATGCTGAAGTTGAAGGAGACAACAGTACCCCTGAACAACTGCAGAGATGTAGGGTAAGATAACTTGAAGGAACAGACAGTGAGATAGTATAGCTTGTATGCTCCCGTCATTGTGGTACAATGTACTCTGTTGTGGTATGCACATTGGACAGTAAAATGTTGATGTATTTTCTCTAAAATATGTTATAATCTTCCAGGCAGTTATTCTCATTTATGTAATACATAAACCTGATATAAAGTAGTAGCATGTGTTTCCTTTGTCTGTATTCCATACAGTGTTATAGTATACACTGATTACGGTTTTGGCATGTATGTCTAATGTGTTCTGTAAGAGTATTTAAAGACAGAAGTATGATAAATTACAAATTGCTATAAAATTTATTGCCTGGTGTCTAAGTATCTTGATTATTCATCTATACCTATTGGTACTGGTACAGAAATTGTGACTGGCTGGGGACAGTTTGATCGGTGGGCTTACCTTCAGTTGATTAATTGTATTTCTGTTTGTTAAGCATTGTTTATATGAACCAAAAAGAAATAGAAAGTAAAGTAAACAATATGGTTAGTACATCTTTTTTTTGCATGTATTAAATCCCAAAACAGTTGTTAAGTTTTGTGGAATTGGACATGAGAATTTTGTGATGAACAAATGAAGAAGAATTAGTACCATTGTATTCTTTGAAATGAAAATATGACAATAAATTTTCATGTTTGTATCAAGTACACCATAAACCTGGAAATTTGAGGTAAAAGTTAATGATGTTAAGAGGAGAAACCAGTGTTGTGTGTAATGTGCAAACCTTTTGCACATGTTCTTTTATATTTATTATTTAGGATTCTGGTGGATTTAGTTCTTGCTTGGTCAGTAAAGTGGAGGAATCCATTACTGAGATTGAAGAGACCATGAGTCGGAAATAACTTGGAAGTACAAATTGTTTTTAACATGGGAAGAATCATAGTAAAGAACTCTTGAATTTGTTTTGTATTGGTGATCTTTGGATATGGTGTGCCAATTGGGAAATGGCCTGTTGCACTGTGTAGTTCACATTTCTGTTTTGAAAATCTTGAGTATTGATTGAAATATTTTCCACCTGGTTACAGACACTTCTTGAAGAAGCTGTACATCAGAAGGTTGTTATGGAAGAGCTGAATGATCGTTGTGAAGTCTTAATGGAGCTGAGTGCCTGCAGCTGGGTCAGAGACAGTACAGTGCAGCTCCAAGCAACATATACCAACTTGCTTACCACAGTCCAGGTTTGTGTTTGAAAATATCTACCGTTTGTTATTGGTTTAGATTTGTGTGACAGATTTTGTTTACTTTTATTATCTTATGAAGCAGTTGTGTGTGATGTGTATAATGATGTTGTTGAACATCTAAAGATTTAACAATGTGCATGTTGGATAATAGTACTTTGATAATATGGAATTTGCCTGCAGACAGTTCTTGCTCTTCTTTGGAGCAGTTACACTTGGATAGGCATAAATTATTGGACTGTTTACATGGTAAGTGAGCTGTGACTCTCACACTGTTTTATTGCTGCTTTATGACCAAACTTGTCATTCTCAACAGTATGAATGATGAGAAAGAAAATTGGATGGGATTATTTATGCAGACTAGAAAACTAAAGAGTGCTGTCTTACACACGTTTCTTAATCTGACTTTTCATTGATAAAGTTGTTCAAAAACCTGACATGGTGGGTCAGTCCTGGTACTGATTGCACAATACAGAGGAGGCTCTCAAGTTTTCCTCTCTGGTATATGATCTTGAAACATTTTTATGCATCATCTTCACCATTTTATCTTTATCTTTGTCATCTACTCTAGTGGCCCTCTTTACATGTGGAATGCCTGCCACTTAATCTCCATAAGCACCATACCATATTGATCATGGTTGGGCCATGTATTTTTAATTTATCACAAATGTCATCCTATTCTTCTTCTTGGTCTAGAGTTATTTATTTATTAATATTTAAACTCCCCTAGTTGTATTCAACTGCTGTCTCACCAACAGGGGTATTTTCTATCTCTGTGGTGATGTCCCACACTTTTGGTGCTGTCTGCAACTTGTGTGCCCGTACTAGGAACTTGAACATGAAGGTTGAGTGGACCCTTCTCACTGCCCCTATATGCAAGGCAGGAGATTATGTTCACTCAACTACAAAGTGACCATACACACTTGACACTAGGACATCTGTTGTTGGGAGACCGAGCCCCCATTTGTGAATACTGTGATGTACTTCTCATTTTTTTAAGCTTAGACTCCCTGAATGTTTTTGTATAATTAATAAGTATAAACCTTTAACACAACTTCATAATAGTAATTTTACAGCGATATGTTTCCAACCTGTTGGGTCATCATCAGGCTAAATATTTCTGTAAAACTCTTAAAAGTTATACATTTGCTATGCTAAATTGAGATGTAGATTTTGCAGTTATGTTTGTTTCATTTTTATGCATGTTACTTCTGTGATAAATTAAAATTTTTGGTTAAATAATAGTTAATGTAATCGATAGGTGTTGTCTTGGCATAGTTAGGTGGAGCAAGATGGGGTATTCTGTTGTTTATACATATCAGTATACAGTTGTCTGTAAGGTTGTTCCTGTAGTGGTATACTCTAATATGATTAAAATTTTCTGAATGGAACAATAAATTCTTGCTCTTCTCGATATAATTCTTACAATTTCTTGTGAGATGGTTTATAATCTTAGCTCAGGCTGATCACAGCTGTTGCTGTAAAATTACTACACTTACTACAATAAAGTTGTGTTAACGGTGTGTACTTGCCGTATTTACTCGAATGCAAGACTAGGTTTTTTCCTTAAATTTGATGCTTAAATGTGGGAGGTCATCTTAAATTCACATGTGAAGTGCCAAGCCAGACCATGCTGACCCAAACCGAGGCCTGCATCACCAAATTATCATGTGAGATATCCACTTTTTGAGATAATACACAGTGCTGAGTGGTAATTACTTACCATCATTTTGGGACAACATATTGGTCCCATGTCAAGAAATCCAAAAGAGAGAACAAAGCACAGTTGAAATTAATTGAAGCTTGGACTTGTCTGTCATCTAATTTTTAAAAAAAGCATGACATTTTGGAAACAGGCTGTTTCTGTTTTTAGGCAAAGAAGTATTTAACCTGATGGACCCCTTAGATTGAGGTATTCTCAATTATTGGGCACTCTAGAAACAGTAATCAGAACGTATCAAGTCCGGGAGTAGTAATAGGAAAATGGCTATTTAAAAATTAAGAAGGCAGGCAATGTATGTATAAATGTAACATTGAGGCATGGTATTGGAACCATTTTTGCAGTGGAAAAGCAATAAGTATTACCTATTGTAAGTGTGTCTGTGTGTAGCCTTAGTTATCCATCATGCAAAGTGCTTGCACCATATTGTCATCTGTGGCCTGCCCTGCTCTAATGTATTTTTCCACATTATCTCAAAAAGGCATGATTTTTTTAAAAAAGTTCCTGAGCACAAAATGTTTGTTTCGATTTCCTCTATAGGTTTTAGTAAGTTTAAGTTGTCAGTTTAGTGGCTTCGGTTTTCTAGGGGTAGTGTGCTGCCTTTAAGTACCCAATTTCACAGGTTCAAACCCGGCTGAAGCCGTCAGGATTTTTCAGGGCGAAAATTCCTCAGCACGCCTTCCTTCAGAAGGGAAGTAAAGCCATGGGTCCCATATCACAGATTTGCGGCATGTAAAATATCCCTGAATTGACATGGAAGTTGCAATTTAAGGCAAAATTACTGGCCAATTCCCGCCCACACAGTTCCACCTTTCGCTACTAGGATCTCTCGCGTTGTCGTGGACGTGGAGGTACATGGCGGCGAACGTGGGAATGTCCAAACAGGCGGGGGGGATAGGGTGAGTACAATAAGCCTACTAGGCTGCAGTACATCCATGGCATTAGCTACAGGCCCTACTAATGAAGAAGAAGAAGTTGTCAGTTTTATGTCTCTTTGTATATTTTATATTCTATTCCCAAAGATTTTATGTACTGCAGCTGATCATTTGCACAAGCTAGGGTGTAGAATTCACAACATTTTAAGTACTATTAACTATGTATTATATGTATAGGGTCTTGTTTCTCGAGTGGAGAAGAATTTGTCAGATCACACTGAGTTTGTAAAGGCAAAGGAGGAGTTTGATACCTGGTTACAGCGAGCTCATGGCACTGTGCAAGACTGCATTGGGGTTGGAGATGAAGATTCTACAAGAGATAAATTGGAAACAGTTCGGGTCAGTATGGGAAACCTTGTTCTTTTTCGCCCTTTCAGTTGTGTTATTGCTAAGTAAAAATGTTTGATTTGCAATCTCTTCTCTACACGTTAATGGATGATATTGTTTACAGTATTATAGTGTAAAAGAACTGATAAAAGGAGAACAGTTACAGAATCAGCTGTACATTTTAGCATTGAGAGGAAATGAGGTCTTTTGGATAAAATACTTAAGAACAGCTAAAAAAACATGTCACACAATTTCATTATGATATAGTTAACATATCTCCAGTGTATCTGCAGACAGTTTTGATTTTGAATACTGGTGTATTAGGCAAGCATAAAAATTTTTACTAAATTACCAGAATGCATTACAGATGTAATAAAGGATAAAATCACTCTGCTGGCAATAAAAAGGTTTTTAATTTTTTGACCTTTTATTCATTTAATTAATTTTTAGATTAAAAGAATAATATTGATGATTACTGTTGTAAGAAATAATAAATATAGTGTTTTACTTGTGTATGTATAATTTTGTCTTACAGTGATTGTTTTTTAATGCATATGATTTCTTATATAATTATATTTTGTTGCATTATTACTTGGTTCATGTCCATATTTTGTAAAACAGACTGATGGATCAATTGAATGTGCATGCATGCCCCCACACATGTTATGCAGTAGGTATGTATATCCTGTAATGCCCAGTGTAATTATAGTTCCTTGCAGTATTCAAACCTGTTATTTGAGGAGGATTTTCCCACAACAGTTACCATGAGTGGTACAAGTCTTGTATCTGGGTATGATGCTTACTATTGACAGGGAGCAGTTTGAAATAGAGAGAATGGTTGAAATATATCAGGAAGTGAAGCAAGGGTTTCCATTATCACCCACAGTTTTTAGTATGCATATATGGGTAATATTGTGAAGCAGTGGTAAAATAAATTAGGGAGTGTCCTCTTTATTTAGAAGACACTCCTTACAGTTTTCTTTGCTGATAATCGGCACAAATTGCTACAACAGAAGATGACCTCCAGTTGGCATTACATATATTAGGCATAATTTGTAAGTAAGTAAATTTCAAAGTAATCTGTTGTAATAACCAAAGTCATGGCAAGAAAGGAAGGGAGTATGTTGTGCTGACAGGAAAGTGAGTGAACAAATAAAAAACTATGTACTTTGAATGTAACATATCATGTGTAGACAATAGTAATGTATGTAATAAGCTACAGTGGTTTCTGTGCATGTGTGCGCACGCACAGGTGTGTGTGTGTGTGTGCTTATGTGTGTGTGTGTGTGTGTGTGTGGAATAGTTCATTTTATGTTTAAAAAACAAGTAATAAGGGAACAGGTTTGAAATTATGTAAGATAATGGCAGTAACAGTGCTGCTGTATGGGTGTGACAATTTGACTTTACTGAAATGTCATGAAAGAAGCACTGAGATAAAACTTTGGAGGTCAGTTGCAGGGTGTACATTATATGGCCATAAGACACATGAAGAAACAAGAGAAGAACTACATACATACAACAGAATGAAAGTATTGTGGGTTGTAGATGTAAGTGAACACAACAATTACTAAGAGTGAATGATACACATATTTTCAAGCTACTGTGTGAATATGCTCTGACTGGAAGAAGAAATGAAGTTTGACCAAGGAAAAGATGGACAGACCAGTGGCTTGTACCCTGTTGCTGGTAGTCCTGCTGTTGACATTCAGAACTTGTTTTCTTGTTGCATAGATAATGGAAATTGAAGTTTATGTTAGTATATGAGCATTAGAAAGCTGTGTATTCTATATCTGTACAGAATTGTAGTGTTTGTGTTCACCTGTAACCTATTAAATTTAAAACACTCTTGTCTTGTGGTGTTCTGCCAGATTTTATGGAGTTTGTAAATTAAAAAAAAAATATTTGCTGCATTTAAGTTTGTTATAAGGGACAGGACCATTTTAATGTCACAATATTCTGCTGTATGAAGGAGAGAAAGGCTTAATAGTACTTGTTCTATTTCATGGTACATGTTTTGAGTTAGTAATTTTTTAATATCATTATTTTTATTGTAGTTTTTAAGTTGTGGGAAATTTATAGTGAGGTACATTTAACAAAATGACTGTGATAAATGCAATGCCCTTTTCCTTTCAGCTGGTATCTACACGCATGACAGAAGGTCAGCATCTCATGTCAGTAATGCAGGATGTCTTCACTAAGGCCATTAACACAACTCCAGCAGCTCAACAGGAAACACTGCGTGAAGATATGACATATCTGAGGAACAGTTGGGAGCAGTTGAATATTGACCTCAATTCAGTCATGGCCCAACTGAAGGTAAAACATTTTTCAGTTAATGAGTTTTAATTACAAATGAATCATTCTTTGTAAAGTTTTCAGTTAGAGTAATAGACATACATTAAAATGCTATAACGATGTTATGGTTGATAATACAGCATATGTTGATGTGGCATTTTTTACTCAAAATGACTTATAATATAAAATCCTGAACATTTGGCACACCATATGTGAAATACCTGTATAATGTTATTAAAGACTACTCAGAGTCTGGTGATTATATGTGGTGTCTTAATTCTAGGCTGCTATGAGCAGGTGGGAGGATTACAGTGATTCGAAATCTAGGTTTGAAAACTGGATTTCTGAAATGGAAGAGACTATTAGAGAGACTCCAGACAGTAAGGCAGAGCTTGGAGAAATGAAGACACTCATAGAAAGATATAAGGTAATAATAATACCTTTCAAGTAAATTTATTAGGATGGAAAATGATGGTATGTTTGAAAGGTACATGTTTCAGGAAGAGAGCATATTCCATTCTCCTGAATTTGTGCTCCTCTTCATAGGTTGTACTGCCATTATGATCATATGATTTATTTCAGAATATATGTATTCATTCGCCAAGTCAAATGTGGGTATTGAGAAATCTCTTTTTCACAAGATGACAAAATACACTTCCACTGTCTTGGAATGGTCCTGTTTTTTTTTTCCCCTCAGACTTGAGTTGGACATGTAAATGCGTGTGTGTGTGTTTTTTTTAACATAATCAAGTTGTGTGCCTGCTTTTTTGCAACTAGTTTAAATTTAATGTAACCAGTTGTGTTGGTCATTAAGTAGCTCTCGTCCTGAACTCTGTGACACTATAGCAGTATTACTACGTTGAAAAGGTAGTTATTGTTAAAAAAAAATAATGTAATATTATTTCAGTAGAGACATAAATTGAAGATCATTATATTAATCTACAACACAGCAGACGTGACAGATAGGATTTTTATCATAATACTTTGCTTTTGGGTCACATGTGAAGACGTGACTTTTATACCACTCATTGTTGACGTCTCACGTATTTCGATGTCCTCCTATAGATATCTTATATGTGTGTTTCTCAGCTGTTTTGTCTTATTATGCCAAGGTTATCAACATCTTGAAGCTGGATGTTTGGATCTCAGGTTACAAACACAAAGATAATTCCTGACCCCACATTCTGCTGCCAGAAGGTGTTTTCCCTTTAGAAAAAGATAACCATATCATATATATGGTAACATATTCAAAGACGTGTACTCTTTCATTTAGTTGTAGTCATGGTCTGCAAAGACGGGCATGGCTTGATTTCAACACATAAGTAAAAGTGATTGAAAAAGGCAAAAGAGACCAGTTAAAAATCATAGCAAAGTATAACACTGGGAACAGATTCTGGCACCTTGCGGTTCTGTTACAGGCAGGTTTCAGTGTATCACACTTCAGTAGAAGCACAGTCATTCTTAGTTCCTGAATGTCTGAGCATTGAGTTATGTCCATTATGTTATGTTATTTGTTACATTATTTTGTGTTATGTTATGTTACGTTATGTTACATCATGTCATGTCATGTTATGTTATGTCATGTTTCATAGTGTGAGAGAAAGGAATTGAGTTGGTATGTGGGTGCTCTCAGTCTAATCAAAATCTGTCAACTTTGTGTGCTTATTTTGAGGGTGAAGGGTGTAGCAAACTATATGTATGTAAAATTATAAAATTAAAAAAGAAAATATGTAGCAAGCTTCTACATAGACTGAAAAAGAAGTGAGATGGCATGCTTCCTCTTTACCTCACTTCCAGGTACTGTATTTTACAAACTGATATTGTATCTGTTAGCATATCCAAGAAGAAGTGACAAACAAACGGGTGGATCTGGATCACTTGCTGTCAGAAGCCAGTGAGTTGGCAGTTTGGGCTGGTAGACCTGCAGTACTGGAGGAAGTTCATAGACTTCAGACAAGGTGGGATCAGCTTGCTAGTGGCAGTGTTTCACGAAGGGAAAATATAGAAGTTGAATTGAAGGTTTGTATGAAACTTCTCATTCTCATTCTCATTTATTTTTACTCCATTAATCCATACACGGTCACAACAACCAAAAGGATGTGGAACATGTCAAAACACAAACACTCAATAAAAAACAGAAAATTACATAATGAAC
>Ga0123352_10014858_pt1 | contig 12401 bp, 7 predicted proteins | sample TergutLab28metaG_FD_89700 | JGI IMG/M metagenome (GOLD analysis project Ga0123352, IMG submission 89700) | Labiotermes labralis P1 segment gut microbial communities from Petit-Saut dam, French Guiana - Lab288 P1 | ecosystem: Host-associated > Arthropoda: Insects > Digestive system > Gut ... | reverse complement strand
TGCAGCCACTGTTGAATGAGACCGTCATAAAATAGTGGGTGTATTGACAGGACTAGTCAATGGACCCTCCGGAGTTTGATTCCCAGCGTGTGCCAATATATTATAATTTCTCAAAATGTCCAGAGCGTGATGCTCACCACCTCTTTTTATTTGAAGTTTTCGAAAAGGACGAGAAAAAGATTAACTGTCACATATAATTGTAAAAGTGGCCGAACAACCGGCATTGTAAAGTTTATGTGTGATGTGGAAGAAATAACTTAGTGACGTGGAGAAGAACTGAGAGATGAAAATCATTCATTTGGAAGAAAAAGAATTGCCTGTATAACTGAGGCTGAGGAACTGGAAGAACCACAAGAACAACTGAAACTCTTCACAACGCAGTTTACGCACTTAGCATTCCGTGAGAGTGCGGCTGGAATATCGAGATGTGGATAAAATACAGTGTATTGCGTCTGTATTGCTGAACGTTCAAAGAGACATTGGAGGTGCTGTGGATTTTACAGACAGTTATAGGAAGAAGAAGAAGAAGGAGAAGAAGAATGTGAATGAGTACAAGAAGAAGAAGAAGAAGAACTTACGCCACGATTCAAATATTTCTTGATAAATTCTTGTAGATACTGGAATCACAGCAGGTAATGCCATCACTCCAATTATTTCATTTGTGTATCAAATTTTTCTACTTCTCTATTAACAGCCATCAACAGAATTATTTTAGAGCAAAATTAATAGTTCAATGAAACGTATAATATAATTTAGTTTCTTTTAATTCATTCGTTATTTTGTTCATACTTCAGCACCCTTTTGCAAATAGGAAATTTTGCATTACATTCGATATTTGCCTGCCTGCACACTGTAATCGTTCACAATTTGTGTTGCCATGTAACCATGCTGCTAGCTGCACTGAGCCTTCTTCTGGTCTGCTTGTTGACGCTGTTGTTTTTCAAAGACAACAAGACAAGATCTCGCATTAAGCTGTCAGAAATGGTACCCGGTCATAAGGCGTTTCCTTTATTCGGCAACTTTTTGGTGATGATATTCTACTTCGATAGTGAGCCGCAAGTGTTTGTGTGTCTTGCCGACTCCCACGAACGCAATAATGGAACGCTACGACATTATGATTTTGGAGTAACAATGTCGTAGTTTCTGCATGGTGTTGGTGATTTGTAATTATGCGAAATTTTTTATTTGTCACGTGGTCACAAGCGCCAAATATTTTGTTTGTGAATTGATAATTACTACACAATTATATTCTGCATTGATTAAATTGACTGATTTATGAAGAACTGTGGGTGCAGCACGTTGAACTGTGTTGTCTGTCTGAACCAGGGCACCACGCGTACGTGGAGGCACTAACTCACAAACACGGCGCTATCGTGAGAGTGTGGACCGGTCCACACCTGATTGTATTTGTGACAGAAGCAAAGTATGTGGAGGTGAGTAACCTGGCGTTAGCTATTTGAACAAAGCAACATATACATTGTACTATATTGACAGTGTATTGTATTGAGCAAAGGTGTGATCCATCGGGTGCATTGCGTTTGAAGATTCAACTGTTGACCAGGATCTAATATATATGAATGGTAAAATATAGTTAACTGCTTTTACGTTTGTATAGCATATGGAGAATTTGCACACGTAACTTGCACCGAGTTCGGTATTAAACGGTTAATCAAAGTAAATGAGATTAATGTCGGTCGCTCTTGTCAATATCCGCTGTGGTTCTTAAGAACCTGCACAATGGTAAAAATCCTCTTAATCAGAAAAACAACATTCCCAAATAAGTCGTAAATTTATCGATGTGCTGTCGTCGTTTTTGTTGATGTTGTAGTTTTTGTGAGAAGATATAAAAATTGGTTATTGTGATACATCCGTTCTGTGTCGTTCGGTGCCAATGGCATACAGAGTGTTGTTACAAAGGGTTTCGCCACTATTCATGCAAGGACGACACACGGAATGAATGCGCCCTTCATTGTGACCATCGGTTTGTGTAAAACAGTTGGATAGCTGTCGAAAAATAAAACCACCTTTCAGTGTGTAAACTTGGTTCATCTGCCACTAATGTCTTCTGCTCCTCAATAAACTGACCTATATTTCACACAACGTGGTTCAGTACTGAATGTATAAACATTATTTGGTCTTTTGTGAAATGTTCAAACACTTCCATAGCAACGAGTGTCTGCGGGATGCAAACATTTTTTTTGTTGTGATTTACTCTCAGGTATTTCAGTCTTTTATCGTGTCTGGAACAATGACAAGCACTGTGGCCACATCATACCGTTCATAGAGCTGGCATTTAAATTAATTTCTACGTCAGCTTAACTCAGCGAAATTTTTTTTTACCCTTGGAAAAAACTAACTTTTACCCCGTTTCAAAAAATTAAACCGTGCTTTACTGACCAACTGCAGATCACATTTTCTTTATCGCTGTCTGTTCCAAAACACGCGATTTCTCCATCCAAACAAATGTTTCGCACATTTTATATTCCCAATATAATTCCTGTCACCACAATTTTATTAGATCTAAACCTTCTGCGACCAAACTCGTTACATATCTTGTATTTATTACTACACTCGTTTAATCTCAGCCACAGTGTGATGCCATATTTTGACTTCACCAAAGTGTCTGATCCAGTTCTGCATGATCTGTTTCTTCGGACATTAAATGACTGCCGGCTGCTTGCTGGTTACACAAACTGGTGACGTAGTTACTTGACCTACTGAATACTTCATATCTGTTACTGTGAAGCGCTTCCTGCACCATACGAAGTGCTGTCTGGTGTATCACAATGATTATTTCTTGAATAACACCTGTTCAAATTTTGCATTAACTACTTGTGTAGTGTGGTTAGGAATTGGAAATTCCATCTACTTGCTGATGAAATCGAAATGTTTCGTGAAATGAATCCCGCTTTAGAAATACCAGCTGCTCGGTTTTGATCACAAACTGTGTGAATCGACTCTCACTGACACTAAGGAATTCGGAGATTTGGAGCAGCTTATTGACTCCATACTGTACTTTCACATAATGTGGATCACATTTTCATCACAAAATTGGGTTGCTGCTGTTAATTAGAATATCAGCCTTAATTGCTCCCCTCTACGTAGAATCCTGACGCCGGTGTTGCACAGAAGATGTAGAATTTAGTTACTGTGATAAGTTTGAAGTCAAATTTATTTAAACGCATCATACATTCTCAGTCGTTTGGTTCTGATGGCATACAGAGTGTTATTATAAATGGTTTCTCCACTATTCATAGAAGGGCGACACACGGAATGAATATCACCCTTCGTGTGACCATCGGTTTGTGTAAAACAGTCGGATAGCTGTAGAAAAATGAAACCGCCTTTCAGTGTGTAAACTTGGTTTATCTGCCACTAATGTCTCCTGCTGCTCAATAAAACTAAACTAAACTCCGTGGCCTTAGTCCGCACGCGAACTATACCGACAGAGCGGCCGCCGCCGGTCGGCGACTGCTCAATAAACTGACCTATATTTCACACAACGTGGGTCAGTACTGAATGTATAAATATTATTTGGTCTTTTGTGAAATGTTCAAACACTTCCATAGCAACGAGTGTCTGTGGGATGCAATTTTTTTTTTTTTTGCGATTTACTGTCAGATGATATTTCAGCCTTTATCGTGTCTGTAGCAATGACAAGCTCTGTGGCCACATCATACCGTTCATAGAGCTGGCATTTAAATTATTTTCTACGTCGGCTTATATCGGCGAATTTTTTTTTGCCTTTGAATTAAAGCTACATTTTTCCCTTTTTTTAAAAAATAAACTGTGCCTTACTGACCAACTGCAGTTCACTTTCTGTTTATTAATATCTGTTCCGAAACAAGCGATTTCTCCATCCATACAAAGGTTTCGCACAATTTATATTCCCAATTTAATTCCTTTCGCCATAATTTTATTAGACCTAAATCTTCTGCGACCAAACTAGTTACATATCTCGCATTTATTACTATATTAGTTTGATTTCAGACACACTCTAATGCCATACTTTGACTTCAGCAAAGTGCCTGACCCAATTCTCCATGATGTGCTTCTTCGAACACTAAATGACTGCCGACTGCTTGATGGTTACACAAACTGGTGACGTAGTTACTTGACCTACAGTTTACTCCATTTCTGTTACTGTGATGCGCTTCCTACACTCGACGATATGCTGTTTGGTGTACCAGAATGATCAGTTCTAGAACCACACCTGTTCAAATTTTGTATTAACTACTTGTGTAGTGTGGTCAGGAATTCGAACAGCATCAATTTGTTGATGAAATCGAAATGTTTCTTGAAATTGATCCCACTATATAAATCATGCTGCTCAGATTTGAACACGAACTGTGGGAATCATCTGTCACTACACTGAAGAAATCTGCATTTTCACATAGAGAGGATCACATGTTTATCAAACAATTAATTTGCTGATGTTAATTAGAAAATTAACCTTGAAAGCTCTCCCCTAAATACATTCCTGACGCCATGTTGCACATCAGATAGCCTTCAGTTACAACATGTCTCTGCTCTGTGAAGTTCCGTCACTTCTACTGATTTTATACGATATTATGCAAAAAATTTTAAGTTTTTATAATTTCTCATCTTTTCAAATTACATTTCAAAGTTTTGAAGTGGAGTAAACTAAACTTCCTCTCAATACAGCTGCACCTGTGTAATTATATTGGACAACAAATTTCAAAAAGTATTTTTGTGTCAGAAAAATATATGTTATTAATTTTTTGTTTGCATCTATGGAGTTATAAAAGACCTAGAAAAATTAATTGGCTCTATTTTTAAAATTATGCTAACCCGTGATATTTTACAAAATGATTTGAAATATTGAAAGGAACGGTGGATTTTACAAAATACTAAACACTATTAAGTGGAAGGGAATGTGTTTAGTTGACTGATTGTGTTTAGGGATAATATTTACAAAGTAAATTTAAAATCTGCACAGCATTTCCGTGTAAATTTATTATTTAACACACACAAATTCATGAACATTTTTTTCGTTTTCGCTGTCGTTTGCGTGACACGGTAGGTCCATCCCTTGCCAAAGTCCAGCAATAGTCGGCGAGCATACACAGTTCCACTTCCCATGATATCTCTTGTCAAATAAAGAAATGTCTTGGTAGAAATATTCTCCGTGTTCATCACTCACTGCACAAGAATTCTCTGGGAAAAAAAAAATTCAAATGCTAGTGCAGGAAGTGTACTTTTAGTGAAATGTTGCAGCCAAATCTCTGGCAGATCTACAAAACGTTGTTTACAAGCTCCTCACAGTTTTGAGCCCTTCTTTTACCCAAAAATCCTCTTACTACAAATTCACATTTAAAACTGTCCTAAGCCGCCTTTTCGTCGCCGCGATTTAGGATGTCGGAGTATTCATCCTTGATAAGATCTCGTATTTGTGGACCTATGACAATACCTACTTTCAATTTTGCATCACTTGATCTGGGGAACTTTTCTCGTAAGTAAGTAAAGGCAGCTTCTTCTTAGTTCATAACCTTTAAAAATTTTTAATCAGACAAAGCTTTAAATGCATGGATGGCAACAAAATTTAACTCGGTTCCAAAATTGGTTGATTTTCCACATTTATGGATCCAGGTTCCAGAGATTTTCTGGCGGGCCAGACCTTTCTTGAGTAATGAAGAGACCGAGCTCTGCTGTCTCATTCAGAAATGAAGCGGCAATATTTTGTGAATCCTTGTTGTAGTCCAAGCAGTAAGGCTATCACTTTTATGTCACCGCAGATTTGCCACTTGAAATTATCGTAGTTAATGGCTTTCAACAGAATCTTCGTGTTCGCATATGACTCTACATTATACACTGAATGACCAACAGAAATATAAGGTAGGATTTTGTCATTGTGATGGAGAACTGCATTGAGACTCAAATTAGGCGAGTCTGTAAAGGGTCTTCATTCCAGGGGAATGTGATTATACCGAGTGTTTGCAACAGGCCATCAATACCAATGCAAGCACCAAGACCACTTTCCGTTTCATAGAACTAATCTAGATCTTCGTGCATTTTACGATACACTGAAATTCTGACATTTCTTTAAGAAGGATCCATTGTTGAAGCCTTGAACCTAACAATACAGCCTTATTTTTAGTAAGTCGAGATCCCTAATTAGATCATTTAAATCCACTTGTTTAATGCGATGGAATTCGTTAAATTGAAGATCAACCGTGAAATCAGCGTCTGAAGATTTTGAAGTTTGAGATGTCTTCCCCTTGTTCGCGGTAGGCTCGTCATCTAGATCTAAAATATACAACTGCGTTGGTACTGGAACAGGGAGGTCTTCAGTGTGGGGTACCGGTCGAATTGCAGAAGAAATATTAAGGTAATTGACAGTCCTATTTTATTCTTTGTAATTCCGCGCCGAAGTGGCGGAACTATACAAGAATAGCAATCTGTCAAATGGTCCGTTGGTTCTCTCCATATCAAGGGAAGGGCAAAAAGTTTTGATCGACCTTTGTCATTTAGCCATTCACGCAGTGTTGTAGGACAAGTAATTAAACAAACATTAGGAGGCAATTTTTGTCTTGGTCACCGACTTCGCAACAGCAACAACATTTATGTTGAAAAAGTAATTTCTACGTAAATATAGCAAAAATTGTCTTGGTTGATTACACAGTTTCGTGGCACAGTATAGGAAATGTAACTAACTTTAAAGAAATAAGAAATATTAAATTACAATTAGTCGCACCGGATTCTTGTTTCTATTTAATTTTATCGTCTGCCTATTTCCGATACACAAGATATCACCTACAGCCACCTCACCAACTGGCACTGTGCCAGTGTGACCACTCTGCGCAATATTATTACTCACCGTCTGGGAGCGCAGTGTTGACACATGTATTCCTTCCCAAGTAACTATTTTACGCATTGAGCCACACTTCATGTAACATGAAAAATAGAGCCAAGAATTGAATTCGAAGGCCACATTTGGTTTCAGCACATTGAATTGAAGAGGAATCAACTATTTTGGTTACGGATATATTTTGTGTGTTGACCAGTGTTATTGCTAACTCTTGAACTGTTCCGTTCGCTATCAGCATAGTCTTTGTTCTCGGTAGAGGATGAGTCATGTTTTATGTTAACATATTTTTTTTCATAGTCGTGTTGTTGTCATTACATTTATCACTGAAATGTACGAAGCACGTTGCTGTGTCATGTTGCCTTACAGGTCTTGCTAAGCAGCACCAGTCAAATTGACAAAGCCCACACCTACAGGTTCTTGTGTCCGTGGCTTGGCTCCGGTTTGCTGACCAGCACAGGTACGGTGATTGAACAGCATTCTTCTAGTGTTAGTAAGGTCAAAGTATTACATTGTGCTACTGTTAGTAAGGTGATCGAAATTTATCCTGCTTCTCTGAGTTAGGTGATTCTACCTCATTTTGCTAATGACAGTAAGGTGATTGAATCACATTCTGTTACTGTTAAGGAGACAAACTCACATTGCTAATGTGATTGGACAACATTCTGCTACTCTTAGTGACGTGATTGGGCCATATTCTGCTTCTCTGTAAAGTGACTGAACAAAATTATGGTACTGTTAGTAAACTGAATGGGCCATTTTCTGCTATTCTGTAAAGATTTTGAACAACATTCTGCTACTGTTAGAGAGGTGATTGGGCCATGTTCTGCTACTGTTTGAGGTGAATGAACAACATACTGCTACTGTTAATACGGTGATTAAAACACTTTCAGTTACTCTCGGTAATAAGCCAATGAACCACATTCTGCTACTGTTAGTAAAGAGAATGAACAACATTCTGCTATTACTGGTAACGTCAGTTCAATCATTACCCTCTACATCTCAATTTTGTCTATGCTGCTGTATTTTTATCATAATTCACGGCGAAGAAAGTTAAAAATTTATATTTTTGATGCATCATGTTGTATATTATTTCGCCTACTAGGGAGGGTCCTCCAAAACGGTGGAACGGATGTAATATTCTACAATTATTCAGAGCCCAGACGAGTATAATTTGTGTAATATCGGCTGCAATTATAAATTTGTGTAAGTGAAATTCTCCCTGTTCTCGTAATTCACTTTCCGCCTCTCGCCCAAAATATACGCATCACACAATGAATGTTCTGTCGGTATTTGTCCTGTTGTTGTGCACCATAAATGCACCAAATGGCTCCTTCTTATAATATTGCCCTGAAACGTTGGGTACAATCATGCCTGGAGACGTTTAAAATTTCAGTGCTAATCAATTTTTGGTTACAAAATGTCCCGTAAGTAATGATTTTCTATGGAGAAATATTTTGCAAAACTGTTGATTGATTCGCAAAATTTTGAATTGACACGGCATTTTTTATTTACTTGATGAGAACCACTCATTAGCAGTAATTTGTTTGTGCATTTAAATATACTTTTGTAATTTTTATTGCGGAAAATAAGGCAAGTGGTTTAAAACGGATGTAAGGGATGTTGCAGTGTTGCTGTGCACCGTCTGAAATTGTGTGGTTGTGCTCGATCCTCAGAGCAGCTACGTAGTCATCATTTGATTTGTCGTTGTTAGTAGGAACAGTTGCACCGGTAGTGAGGTCAGATTGACTGTGAAAATTGTACTGTATGTCTGAGTTCTGCCATTTGCTGTCCGGTTTGCACACAAGCAGTTTATATTGCTGTTCTGCAGGGCAGCGGTGGGCAACCCACCGTAAGCTTCTTACTCCAGCTTTCTACTTCAAAGTGCTGGAGAATTCTGTGGATGTGTTCTACAGAAATGGAAAGATTCTGGTGGAGATGTTGTCCAGCCACGTGAATGGGTCAGAATTTGACGTCACTCAGTATAAGACCCTGTGTGCTTTGGACAACATTATTGGTGAGTGTCGTGCTATTAGCCTGTAGAATACCGAGCTTTGAATGATTTCTTGTTAGATGCATTATCAAAAACGGAGCGACTTCATAAGAGGCAATTTTGGTCAATATTGCAGAAAGAGGAATCGGGCCAATTGAAAGAGTCTTTCTGGCCTCTCAGCAATTGTAGTCCGGCTACAAATCTCTCCACTAAAAGGGGAAGAATGATTCTTAACTTCAGAATTCCCCTGTTAAATGTATTTTCACAAATATTGACACTGGTGAGAACGACCAGAATTTTTATGTGAAACTGAGAATCTCCGGGCCTAATTCCAAGTCCCCTGGGTTTTTTTTTTTTTCTCGGGTTCCCCCCCCCCCCCCATCTCGTCTGCCATGAGTTTGGAGGTTTTTTGATAGAGCAGATATTTCTGCCAATTTCAAAATGCCAGAACCCCACAGTCCGTGCTCAGTTTTGCCCACTGTCTCTCCCTGTTCCAGAAGCGGCGATGGGTGTCACTCTGAACGCACAGCAGCACAGTGACTCGGAGTACGTTAAGGCTATCCACAGGTGAGAGATGGCAGTGTTTTGAGGTGAACACTGTGTGCTGCTGTTGGCTATATTGATATACTGGCAAGGCACGCGGAAGCCCACCGCTCTCCAAACAGCTGGCAACCTGTGCTTTAACTCATCCTAAAGGTACAACCAAACTCACAGCGACACCAGTTCAACAGTTCCATCTAACAATCAATTTACAACGCACAGTTGAACGGCATTATTGCACGGGTCGTACATTATAAACTGGAACTAGAAACATTCCACTGCAATTCCTTAAACACACTGAACGTTTTTTTATTACTTGTGTTTTCGGAAATGTGGATGCGTTCTGAACTGTTGTACCTGATATTGTGCACACACGGTCACTGTGTGAGTGACTGCCGTATCAAAATATGTGGCAAAAAGTGGAAGGTTGTTTTTCATGTCGATTGTTGAGAACTAATTTTTCCACAGCTGACTGTATTCTGATACAAAAATATTCAATTCTGTTTATAATTTCATAGTAATAACAACTACAACTAAGTGTCTCACAACAAAATAATTCACACGAACATGCACAAAAGACAATTCCTGGGTCTGTATCGCTTTTCGACCAAAGAAAAATGATTGATTTGTTACCGAAAAAAATTTGGATTAAAATCCTAATTTATTTCACTCTATAATTAAATGAATGTGGGGTCACGTGGTGAGCTGTTTCGTTGAAGCACTTAGCTAGAAGCCGGAAGGTTGCGGTTTGGATTCGTTGTTATATCACTGGAAATTTTCATTGATACTATCCTTCTGGTGGATTTATGGTCCTGGGTTCGTCTCGGCTTCAAACAGAAATCAGTAACAGGAATTTTTACTGGGAGGCAAATGCGGTCGGTGCGTATGGCTAAAAATCGTTCCACATTTATTTGGAACATTTTTCTAAATGTGGGGGCCACAATCTACAGGAAAACTCTGGATCAGTAGTGGGCGTTTTGCTCGACATTTACATTTATTTGTACTTCACAATTATTTATTATACAATCTAAAACCTTGTACCGTACGGACACATCCTAACTGTTTGCAGTGGAACAGCACAATCAACAGGGCACAATTATAGTAAGATGTTTCGTATTTAACAGGAACTGTCAGCGATGACAGTGAAACTGCAGGCAGAAGACAAAAACATTCCTTTTTAAAAATAAGAACATTAATAATACAATACAATACAAACGAAAAGCCAGTGAGTAGTAATTCCGGATACTAAATATACAGTGATAATATTATATAGGTTAATCATTTTATGTAACCAGCTGTAATTATTTAACTTGTGTAATATTGATATATAGATGTTGCGATCAATACAGCAGGCTGTAGGCCAAATAACGAAAGTGTTTAACAAGGAATAAGATGATCAATACAAACACATCTCCAGGTAATCATAGAAAAATGTTTAAGTACAAAATTGTCACTCCGGTCTCTCGCCCAGATATTTTAATTGAATAAATATGTCTTTAGTTAAGTTGTCTAAACATGGCTCAGGGTGAAACATTGCGACAAAAAAGTACAATTCTTCGATTACTTTTCAAATCTGTTTATATTCTATTTTATCCATCATTCTATCTATGAAATATTTTACACAATTTACACGATAGAGGTCTTCCGTATGTAAGTTAGTTAGGCCGCTGTAGAATCTCTAAAAACTTCAAGATGTGAATAATAATGAAGAAATGGAAACGGCTGTTCATGAACAGTCACTAATTCTACAGACCCATTCTTCCAGCAACATAACTTCTAAAATCAATTCTTTATGAACAGATAACATCAGTCAAATCGAGAAGATTGTGTTCAAAATGAACGACACTGCAGTGCAAATAAAGGGTTAGGTTTTAATGGTTCCATTTTAATTTTTTGATCTCGGGGCTCAAGTAAGATTATACCGTTTGTACGTCATTAGTTTGCTTGATTTAAAATCTTTGATATTCCACCAGCTAATATTCGATATATTATGGAATATTAAAGTAAACAATTTCCTTCCTAACATTAGTGAGATTAGGAATGTAGGAGCTTCCTGTGTTTCAGAATGGGAGGGATTTTCTTCAAAAGGATTGGAATGCTCTTTATCCACTCAGACGCCGTATATAATCTGTCGCCTCTCGGCAGACAACAGCAGAAGAACCTGGCCGTTCTGCTCGGTATGACACGGTCTGTCATACGAAGAATAAAGCAGGAACTGCTGGTGAGATCGGAGCATCAGACTGAAGGAGAGAATGATGAAGTTTTAGGTGAGGAGATTTAGTCCGGGTGAGTGAGCAGATTTATTATTTTGACATGAAGATAATATTGATAGTGGTGTGTACGGTTATAGGTGTGAAACGGCGACTGGCGTTCCTAGACTTGATGCTTTAGGCGTCGCAAGATGGCGCCTTACTTACAGACGAAAACATCCAAGAAGAAGTGGACACCTTCATGTTCGAGGTGATAAGACAGTAACATGGTATTGCCTGCCAGGAAAGTAGACTTACTGTCAGTCTGGCAATAATCAACATCAACATATTCAGGGTCACGACACAACAATGTCTGCGCTGACCTTCAGGTTGTGCTGTTTGTCCAAGTTCCAGGACGTTCAGATGGGAACAAAGCAAGTGTATTTCTAGAAAGCAGGTCGTTACCACTGCTGACGTATATTTCTAACTTCCAGTTGCACTGCCCTTGTCTGTAAGAATTGACAAACTGTCTGCTTGCTTGTAAATCTCAGAAACAACATCTATGTTCATATGAGCCATGTGTGATGGGAAGCTAAAAAAATGCACCTCTCTTTTGTACTTCTTTGCTTTAAGCTGTACTCTTCGCCAAAGAACAGTCTCACATTTACATTGAATGTAAAAAACAGTTCAGAATGTTCTAAGTGACCAATTCCGTTGCTCCACAAATCAACACATGACACACACTACAGTTCCATATAAATGCTGTGCCTGTTAACTGCAGCATGTGAACAGTACAAATATTCACCAGATGCAGTGAACCGTAGTTTTAATTGTCTGCAGTCTGTTTATCACT
>Ga0123352_10014854_pt1 | contig 12402 bp, 10 predicted proteins | sample TergutLab28metaG_FD_89700 | JGI IMG/M metagenome (GOLD analysis project Ga0123352, IMG submission 89700) | Labiotermes labralis P1 segment gut microbial communities from Petit-Saut dam, French Guiana - Lab288 P1 | ecosystem: Host-associated > Arthropoda: Insects > Digestive system > Gut ... | reverse complement strand
TGTTGTTAATCTTGCTGTTAGCTTCAAGTTCCTCAATTTTAGCTCTCAAATATTCCTTCTTTTATTCCTGAAATGTCTGCTAACTTCACGTCTTACACTGTTCAAATTATCTACATTACTTTGGCATGGATCCTGTACCCACTGCATTTTTGCCCGTTTCCTTTGATCCAAAAAACCTAAACATTCTTCATCAAACCAGGTTTTATGCTGCTTCCATTCGTGCATACGTAGACTCTCTTTTGCTGAAGTTTGGATAGTATGTTTAATGTTCCCCCAAATCCTATTTACATCCTCGTCTTCATTCAATTTCTCCAAAGCTGTAAACCTATTTGTAATTTCAATCTGATACTGTTTCCTAACCTCCAGCTCATTTAGCTTACTCAGGTTAAATCTGTGCCTGTCTAACCTCTGTGCCGCCTGTTTGCCCACTGCTTATCTTTCCCTAACCTTTGCAATGACTGCAATAATTTCTCAAATTTATTTTTGGAATAAAACTCTACATTTTCAGACAGTTCCCCTGTCCGAAACATGTAAAGTTTTATTCCAAAGATAAATTTGAGAAATTGGTGCCTCTAGTTGATTTTATTATAAGAATTAAGGAAAAAAGACAGCCACCAGCAAAACCGGACTCTTCCTCAAACAAGCAGGAATCATCATTAAATCATGTATGTCGCCGTCCATCGTACTTAACTGCGTAGTTAATCAATTCATTCTCCAGCATGATCTTAAAAATGTGAAAAATGATCTGTTGAAGTGCGTAACACTAGAACTAGGACCAAAATAGCAGCTAAAGAAACAACACACTTTTCAGTTTGTCACTGACAGCATGAGTCACTTCATATTTAATCCCCAACACCGAGAAGCCTATAAAGGTTGAAATAAAGCCGTCTGCATCTTGAAGCTGACGTACACAACGTAGCTAACTGTCTGGTGGAGCAAGGCCTTGAAGTCATAAAAGCCCAGCAGTTGACCATCCGAAACAGAATTCGGTAGGAAAAAACCCAACCCACGTATCTCCCCTTTTCTTGGCAACCTTCCAAGAGCCGTTAAATCAGAGGCAACGTTCAAAATGGTTAACTTTTGCGATATATCCATCAAAAGGGAGCCACAAAAAACCCAGAATGGCCTGAAGTAATGTTAAAATGTACAACGATTTGGCCACACCTGGGCAAACTGCAAACATCCATCTCGCTTCTTGTGTTGTAAGCGAGGTTTCATTCAGAAGAATTGCCCCACAAAGGCGAAAGATCTTAACAAGTCAAAGTTCTAAAACTGCAGCAGCCCGAAGGAAGAAGAAAGGCGACATCCCTCTGTTCCTGAGACTACAGTCACAAGAAAGGAGTGAGGTAGAGAAGAAAATCCCAGACGAATTTTAGCATGGAGAAAACAGGAATTTTCTCCCCAATTTCGCCTCTTCAGATCAATATTTGGAGGCGGAGCAGTATAGCAAAACACCACATTAGTTTCATACAGGTAGAGGCACAAAAGGTGCAGCCAAAATTGTCCAGCAGTCTGATGTCTTGTCTTCCATACAGCAATGGCAAAATACATAAAAGTCAAGTCTGTGATCTTGTAAATGAAACCAACTTGGCGCACGCTTGTTTTCTTAGTGTATTTCGTCAATTAGTTGTAACCTGTACAAGTTTCGGACCTCTCCAAGTCCATCATCAGGAGGAAACTCTATTTATGTGAAGCTAAGTATTTGTTGTTCTGTTTAGCTGAGAGTCTAGTGTGTATCCTGCATTCCAGACTCTCAGCTAATACAGTTTCTTCCTGGTGATGGACCTGGACAGGTCCGAAACATATAGAGGCTATAAATAAAATTGACGAAATACACTAAGAATAAAAGCGTGCGCCAAGTTGGTTTCATTTACAAGATTATATGAAGATGCACGGTCAACAGAACGTAAAGTAAAGTCTGTGAGTCCATGTCGCCTACATAAGCTCTTCTTTCCTGAACGGCGTCCCTGAAAGACGAGACACTCGTACTGCGTATTTTTACGGACTTCATTTGAGCTACAGAAAAAATAACGGTGAACGTCAGTAAGATGAAACTAAGTTTAAGTAAATTCCATAGACCTGCCAATGCCTTAACATTTCGTGCAAAAGAAGCTGGAGGCAGCGCTATGACCTTAGAAAGCATTTGCATGGGGTACATGCATATATGACTCTGCTATTAGAAACATATGTGAAACCTCAGTAGAATTTCTATATTCCATATTACCATTTTAAAGGAGCTACCGCTTTCTAGAAAGAAAAGGCGGAATTGCTGTTGCAGTAAAAAGAGGCATCCACATAAATTTGCAGATATATTTCTCGTTCAGTAGAATTTGTAGGGATCTGCATACCAGTCGCAAGCAGTGTGCTGCTACGTGCAGATCTTTATGAATCTGCACGTCGACCTTGGTTCGATTCAGAAGACGCTGAACCCTAAATATTTACACGTACAACAATACCAAGAAGTAACCCGATAATATCCGCCAATTTTGGAATAGCGTCTTTTCAAACCTATCATGTGACAAGCTGTTAGAACTGTCTGATTTCAGCGCCAAATGCCCCACTTATTACTTTGCAATGGGGGAAGGTGATTTTTTTTAGATATTATGGGTAGCCAGAATGTCCGATATTCATATGCCATTATTTCTGATATTCTGCAATTCGATCACCTGTTTTTCATTTTTTAAATATGGTTTCGTTGTAGAATTAGCGTTTATTAGGTACCTGTGAAAATTTTCAAAGATCTGGAAGTCACAAAAACTTACCTATGGCCTACCTTCTACTTAGAATCCATATTTACTAAAAGAAAGAAATTCATACAGTAGCCCGCTAATTTGGAGCAGTTATAGCATTGGCATGTGTGCTGGAAACCAGTGAAATAGTAGGACCTACCTGATTGGGAAGGTTGGCTGAAGCGGAAACAGAGGCTGAATGAACTGTAGTAAGTAACTCGGGACAGATCACGTAATACTGCAGACAACTGGGTCACTAAAACCATTAGAAAAATGAGTCAGAGAGAGGAACTTAAAAGATGGGGGGAAAATTTTTTTTATCACACTTCAAACTATTTGGCCTGCTGCAAAATTCCTTGTGAAAAAGGATGGAGCTGAGACACCAACTGCAGGCCATGGGGCCTAAGACATGAAAATTCAGAAGTCATAAAACCAAGGATATTGCTGTTTTGTTTGGAAAATGTATCACACCATAGCCTGTGTTAGGAAAGCCAGCGATGGAGGTCAGATTGATTTCCGTGCACGTCGTAGCACGGAACTTCAATATACGAGGTTTATGGACAGCATGATTGTAAATAATAATAACTATGGATGCGGCATTATTGAATATAAAAAACGAAACTTTTGACGCTATAGTTTGGTGTTAGTTACCGAAATTGAAATTTTCGTGCAGTATATTAAAGAATATCAGCTATTTTGTTCAAACAGAAATTCCAGTGTTTCGGCAAAGGGCGGGAATTCCACGCCTATGGAAATAAGAGTTGTACAAATGTTCACAGAGTCGATAATGAGGTGGATCAGAAGTTGCAACACCGGACACCTCCAGTGCAGACGTTTTCTCGGGTACCTTAATTTTCGGGTTATTAGAAACTTATACTGCAAGTGTTTAGTAGCAACCGTATGTACAGGACTAACCATTTTAATTTATCAATTGATATCATGTCCAGATTGCTCTACCACACTTCCCAGTCTCTGTCCATGACTCCTTACATAATATGACATACATAAGCTCTGAAGATAACCAGCAATGCACTGATACTTTTTCTTCTAATCACATTATTCGCGACACTGAGATAAACGCACTTCATATTGCTACATTTATCATTTGATTACTGAAATTTACCCTGAAAATATTAAATTTAAATTTAATGGTCCTTTCCTTCAATTTCCGGTTAATAATGCTTTCCGCATCATCCAGTAACTTATGTCACGTCTTGTATTACACACGCTTTCTGTTGTCTTCCGTTCATTGCATAAGCTTAAGTTTATTCAACGCGTCCAGCGTTTTCCATTGCTCTGGCCAACAATGCTGGAACTGACATCCCCCAGCCACGTTTATTAAGGTAAACGATTCTTCCTGAACGTCAACAACATTCTGTAGAGTATGCCTCATAGTTGCAACTCCACTCTCGAAAACAAGAAGAACTCACAAGGGAGCAGTAAACCAAGTAAAGATTGTTAGGCCTTAGTCACTGTTTTGGAAGCCGAACACTGTGTACCGTATTTTGCCCAGGCACGCTGTCGTGTTGATAAAGAAATTCCAGGTGTCCGCCATCATTTTTGAAGTTTTTCCCTGAGACGTTGCTAAACCTCCCGGTAAATGAAGCTGTTTAGCCTTTTGACCTAGGGAACAAATTTTTTATGAACAATGCTCTCGCAACTTCAAAAATTCACCAAATGCCCTCGGTTTTCGACCCAAAAACATCGATTTATTCCGATATGGAATGGGTGGGCTTTCCATTGAGAGAACTGCGAATCCCGGTGCTTCTGTTCTTTCGTGAACAACGGAGGCAGAACTTCGCTGAGATCCACCGAAGATTTCTAACTTTATTTATTACTAGCCTGTTTCATACAAGAGGGCTAACTTGTCGGCATCCTCGAAATTTTAATACGCCCCTTTTCTATGATAATTTTGCGAAATCTCTCCACATTCTTCTATGTGACCCGTGGAGAGAAGACATGAACGCTCACAACTTTCAATTAAATTTCCCAAAGTTAGAATCGAGGAAATCCATCGAAATCCTGCGTTTTTCTCGTGGCATTCTCACAGGAAGGTCTTTTGACCATTTCTTGACTTTCCGATGCTGTCTTCAACGAGTTGGAAACAAAAACAAGGCAAAGGTGTTATTACGAATCATCCATTAGAAGTTCGCAGATCACACTTAACACGCCCAAACTAAACACTGTTGAGAAGCATCGCAGAGAGTTATGTCTGCAAACTGACTTGACTAACTGAGAATAGAGTTATAATTTGGCACATAGTAGCGGCAGAAATCTGTACTGTTATGCATTGCTGGCCCTAGGGGCGAATTCTAGAACTGTTGGATGTGCCTTCCTACAAGAAGGGGCACAGCCCTGTCCCCAAATTATAGAGCCTGCATATAGAAATTTTACCTGCATACGTCTGCTACAGAAGTACAGGTTTTCACGTTCTGAGAAATATACAACGCACTCTCACGTAATTTGAAAGGTAATGTGACTCTAGGCCGGTCCCAATGACCCCGCGGTCTAAGGCTCAAGACTTCGGCCGCTCGCCTACTGTGATTGTGGGTTTGAATCCCACCGGGAGGCATGGATATCTGTCTGTTGTGAGGGTTTTGTGTTGTCAGGAAGAGGTCTCTGCCACGAACTGACCCCTGGTCCAGAGGAGTCGTACCGACTGTGGTACGTCGTACTGTGTGATCTAGAAGCTTCGTGAATGAGGAGGCCCTGGCCCACTGGGGGCTGTTGCGCCAAAAGAAAACAAAAAAGAAAGTAAAACTATTCATTATAGGAAATTAATTGTGATTACTTGAAATCAATGGCGATATATACTTAAGCCAGGTTATTTATTTCTATCGCGAGTTTAGACTTACGCTGGAAAGATGAAGGTTCCCTTTGTGACCCAAGAGAAACTTCTCGATGTAATCATGACCGTATTACACGAAAAGTCCTTGGAGAAAAAGTCGCAAAAAAGCTCTTCCAAATACTCATTAAGGTCTACTCAATTCTCAAAGGGAGTGGTTGGCTTTAACTTTTGGATCAAAATCACTTTTACCTACCGTGGCTGGGGATTTGCCACAGACCACAAACCTTTCAAATTGCAGCCCCCGCAAAACAAAGTTTTTCACACTATTGCCAAACTTTCCTAAAGCGCAAGCGTTTCTGTGAATTGCACATGGATTTCAAATTCCGTATGTAGATGATTTTGTCAGAAAAGTATCCTAGCAGCAAGAAAAAGTCATACAAACTCGTGGGAAACAAAAGTCCGAAAACTGGATAATGTGAATCCCAACACAGAATATGTAATTCTCAAAACTGGAGGTGGTCAAGCTTAGGAATGCTGAAATTACTGAGATGCCATTATAGACTGTACAGGGCTTGGACTGAAACGGGTTTGTACAGGAGCCTGACGTCCATACATGCTACCTGTAATCAAACTTTATTTATGAGTTTATGTTTAAGTGGCCATGGTGTAAGTATATCAGCCATTTAAAAACGAAACTTCTCTGCTTTATATAAGTTCTCAGTGCGAACCGCGCAGTTAACACTCTCCACCACAGTTATACAAAGCCAATCTGGTAATGTCGTGCAAGTCCATACAGAACATTTAAATTGCAATGGGAGCACCACGTAAAATTTTTAAATGTTAAACATAATGGTGCGTTATATAACCGCTAGGCTCTTTAAAGTTTAAAATACCAAACTTGACAAGACCAAGAATCTGGTCACAGGACAGATCCGATTTCACTTCACAGATAACGCCCTGCGACAAAAAATTACAACAGTACGACCTCGTTATTAATGAGATACTTTTATCAACTCCAGCGGGGGCGGCTCATCAATTGGTAAGTAAGAGTAACGTGGAAATAAATTTCAGATTTGAATGATACTATCTGTGGATATTACTGTTCGGTGGTGTTCCGTATCTGCTCTTGCCCGGCATTATGTTTATGGGCCTCAGATTCTAATTTAAATCTCTATAAGAAAGATTATTATATTCAATGGTCCTGTGTTTGATGGTACTTAGCTGCAGCTCTTTCCTTCGCAAATGCTGAAGTGGCCAAACTTGGTAACATTTCTTTTTCATTCGCTCTCACAAAAAAAAATATTTTGCTTTCTCATGATGTTCTTTTCTTCCAGTCTTCAAACATTTTCCTCCACCTCCTTCTCTCTTTCTATATCTATTTTTAGTTATAATTACTCAAACAATGTTAGAACTATGATTCGGAATGTGGAACAAAGCCAATAAATAATAAACCGCATTGTTTTCCAAAAGGCAGAAACTTTAAAGCAATCTGCCTCACTTAAATTCTTTCATGGAAATATTAAATGGAGTGAGATGGAGGCACCAAATTCACCTTCAAAGGCAAGAACAGGCTCACTAGCCTAAACCTGCAGCGATACAGAAAAAGAAGAAGAAACGTTAGCTAGGCAAATTACATAAAATACCTTATTTTGCTCAATTCTAAACTTAGATACATTTCCCATGTCAGTATATCAAAACGTAACTGTAACTATTGGTTCTGGAAAATCTATCATATCCTTGGTAAGTCTTCCTGTATAGATATTAACCTATCTCTAACAATTTGTAAATCACCAGTCTGGCAAAGTAACTTAAAATCCCACAGTGTGTGGGTTTGCAACCAAGACGCTTCAACAAAGTCTGGATCGTCAAGAATTTATTTTGAATTATCACTTAACCCCAGAGGTTAACGCCAACTGAGACTTCTGCAACAACAACAACAAAAAATGGTATAGCTATTGTAGAAAGGCATGTCGGTAGGCTAGCTGCAAATTGCGGTTTTCAGTCGTTAAAGCAAAAGATCAAGTAGGATAATTAGGCCAGTATAATCTTCTTTATGATAAATACAAAACACATGTTGCCTTGTCGGCAAAGTGAACTACACGTATTTGTAGCTCTCGTGCCGCAATACCTGGCATACGAGTATAATCCTAGTACAATGGCAAGAGGATTTTCAGAACATCCTATGCGAGAAGAAAGTTTCTGGTTTTAGGTGCGCACATCAGAGGCGATTCCGGAGGATCAAGTACCTATGTATCATGAAGATAACCTCTACATTCGACAATCGACAGCCCACCTGATGTGCTGCGAAGACAACGGAAGAAGACTGGGACAAGATGGGGCATATAATAATAAAGCTAGCGTTTTGACATGCAGCTCAGATTATAAATGCAATATACATTTTTGGTACTTAATTTAAACTCTGAATGAAGCAAAACACACATGTCAGAGGATATTCATATTTGTCTGTCGGACTGCTGTTTGGAAGTCAGTACTGTATTTCAGTTCAAGGCCCAGCGACTGCCTACTCGAAGCAGGGTTTCTTGGTTTATCTCTTACTTCAAACTAATGATAATATGGTTCCCAGAATACAATGTGTAACGGCTGTCAATAAAAAATAATTGTCATATTTTATAATTGTATACCTTTAATGCAACACATATCGGTTTAGGCATAATGACCATCATCAGGCGAAATCAGAGTACCAAATAACAGCTATTATCTAGACTAAATTAAACCTTTGACATATCAACTTTTTTGAAGTTGATATTTCAGCTATATTTACATATAAAATATATAATTGACATGAGGGCTGATTAGTGTAATTTACGTAACTCTTGTTTGATACTGCTAATTTCGCCCAATGATGGCTTTTCACTTAAGCTTAAACATGATGCATTAAAGTTGTAAAATAATGTAACACAAAACTTCGTTGTGATTGAGGGCAGGCACCCCTTTATTCTGCGTGTCTTCGTCACAATGGGACGCCTTCCCGGAAGTTAAGATGTTTGTAAAATTTCAAGTAGGCACTGCATACTGCTCACGTAGCCCTCCCGATTACAATTCATCAAAACAATGTCACTATTCTCAACATCACTAAGACATCTTTGCTAACTATGCAGTTAATTTTAACTGGGAAATCAAAACTTCACTGTCCTTCTCTTGCCTTCCAACTTCTCCACTTTCATTTTGTTCTTATCAGAAGGACAAGCTGTCGAAACCTGGGAATCTTCTGAAAAAAGCGATGTCCTTCACCCCGACAATAAAATACCTTCCATTTCTACTATGATGGTCTCTTTCGCCTACTCTTCTACTACATTCACACCCCTTGGTTTCCTTATGCTTCGAAGCTTCATGTTAACATCTTCGATATTGTTTTCAGTAAAACGGAAGTAACAGAAAGAAGGGAACAGGAAAGTGAAAATTACATTATAAGGAGATTCTGCTCATGAGAATGATACGATACAGGAGAGTAAGTCTACATTTTAGCCAAGGAGACACAGAAATAGATATTAAAAATGTTATAAAATTGTCTAGATATAGGAATACGTCTGTACACGTACCACTGCATTCTTGAACTGGAGAAGAAAAGTGGGGAAGGTCAAATGACCATAGATGTGACAGGTGGGGCTTGTATCAGTCCTATGGGAAAGACAGTGTCCACATTCTTAGTTATAAAACAAGAAGAGAAGAAAAATATTGAAATAGCGAGACCCACAAGGGCCGATAATTCCCCCTGTGGACCAGGTTACGCTTCTCTCATGTGCTTACCCAAGTCGCGGAGGAAGATTCTTACTGTCTACATCACATTTCCCCATTAAATTAGATTAATGCATATTTTTATCCCTTTTATTAGTTGAAATTAGTCGTGGTTCAGTGGTTTATAATGCTAATAAAAATTCAGCAGTTCTCTTGTGCAAATTTCAATACAGTTGGGCAACTATTAATTGTCACAATTTTATTCATTTCCTACAGACAAATTTTAGATTAGACCTTCAATTCAGCCCTCGACAGTTGTAAATAGCGCTATTTACCAGACATTCTACAATTCGATTATGTACATTCTGAGACACCAAGACCGGCATAAAAAGTAAATAAGTATATTGCAGTTAAGTAAGGGGTCAAATGCACTTTTCGGGCTACATGTCACTGTAGTAGCTTGCGTCACATCAATTAAAGTGTCTATTTGTTTCATCCCTGCTAAATTATGAAGCCGTATCTCTCCGTACAGTGAGAAAAATCTTGCTGCTTTTTGTTTTCTGTGTCCCTTAAAATGCAAATTCAATTTCCGTGTCGTGAAACAAAAGAATGTGTAAATCCAGTGAGAAGTGGAATAGAGAGAGTGGAATTGTTACTGCGAGAAACAAAAGAAATAAAGGACAGACGGCTAATATTGGGGTGGGCCACACTCTTGTTCCCGTGGGGGCCCTGACACCTCTTACAAGCTGTGTTCAAGGAAAAGGCCACAACAGGATGACTATTCGAAGCGTATCACAGAAAAGAAAGCAGCATCACGAAATCCCCTACAAACATTCCTTTCCAAACCCGCAAGCTGTTTGATAATATGACACCGCCGAAAAAAATTAAGCTTTTTGTGTACTAGGATGTGACTGCATTTAATTTGTTAGCCATGTACCAAATTTTCCATGTAACCAGATGGATCTTTCCCGGGCGCAAAGCGGCAGGGGAGTGGCTTTAAACACCCCCACCCTCATCTGGCGCCGAGGTTAGTCCCCCTCGGGGCCTTCGTGGCCTGTTCTGGAGGAAAATTGGCTTTTGTCTTTACTTTTTTACTGACGAGTTTAACCACATATTCATTTTACAATTCTTAACTTCTCAGATTTTAGAGCATCGAGAGATCGGCTGACTGGTGGACGAAGAATTGGAGAGAGTGTGGATGAAACGTTCGTGACCTGATTTAAAGTACTATCAGCGAGTTTGATCGGAGAGCCTGAGGAATCTTGCAAATAGCGTAGGTCAGTGCACCTGATCTCAATTTGGGTTACTCCAAACAGCAAGCAATACTTTTTCGACAGCGAAGTGAAGTAAATACTTTGACATTTTGATGAATCACAAAACTCAAGACAGCTCATGCAGTATAGTTGCTAGGCTACAAGATGAAAAATCTTGGTTGCCTTCTCGGCAGTATCGAGGGATAATTTTTGTGTCCGAAACGTCAAGACCAGTTCTGGGTCTAACTAGCCTTCTAGACAATGGGTATCGGGGGTTATTTCCTTGGGGTACATCTGCTGCTGGTGGGGACCGCGGTAACACAGTGGTTAAGGTGTTGTGCTACAAATCGGAAGGTCGCTGGTTCGATCCCACTATGGCCCTGGGTTCGACTCAGCCTCTAACAGAAAGGAGTACCAGGAGTATTTCCTGGGGGTAAAGGCGGCTGGTGCGTAAGGCTGACAACCTACCACCATCCTGTGCCGTTGTCACGAAATCTGGGAGCCTTAACTGCCTGGAACCCTCTGGGCCTGTCCAGGCCTGTAATGGGACTGCTTTACCTTTACCGTTACATCTACTGATGCCTGAAGATGGCCAGGCATCTGCATCTACAGTCGAGGTTAAAAATAAATGGAGCTATGTCTCGTACTCCCCATACACCTCCCTTCATATCATCAAGACGAAGATTTCGGCTATGTTGAAAACCGTACTCCACTCTAATAGGATAATTTGAAAGGGCAGACGAAGTACCGGGAAGAGTTTTCGTCATGGGGCTGTTTAAAGTTTCCTCTTGGTTTTGCCGTTCAGTATTTAATTATGGAAGCCTATAAATCAGACGTCCAGTAATTTCACTTTTGCGGTTGTTTCCCCTGACGGGAAGTGCACATTTATAATGTCCGAATTTGTGAATTGTCTATCTAGACACAGTCAATTAATAACTGGTATTGTTTCGTGATATTGACTTTTTTATTATCCGTCTGTAACACAGGAAACGAATTATAACATGCAAACTACGTCAATTGGGCACGCATCGCCCTGTGCCAATATCTCGGCTTATTGCAAGACCTAGAGGACTCTAACTTTCAGGTGGGGGAGGGGAGTCCTCTACACTGATATAAAAGTAGGCGAAACTTTTGATTACGTTTGTTTCCGTATTGTGGGCATCTAGAACATGCGTCCGCCATTAATAAAATTTTATTACTTTTCGGCCCTAAAATAGAGGAAATCCACACAAGCTTATTTTTACTAAAGATTTTGTTTATGCTTACAAATATAAGTATAAGAATGGAATATTTTAAATGGAAAATTATTTCCTATAAAGTCCAAAGACATGTGTTTTGAAGAAATTCCATCGAAAAATTGTTTATATTAGCGTTGTGTATCTGTTTGTTTTTCGATAATATTAGTTCGTGCAACCTGTTATGTTTCTTTTTATTACAAGACCAGCTACTTGCACATAGCACAGGAAATAAACATACAATTTTCCCTCCTGTACGTGGTCTGTCTTGTGACCGATCCCACTTTCTAAGCAACAACCAACAGCACAGGAACATAATCCACTACGGAGGGAAACATGTATAGATGTTCATACGTCAGCAGTATAATGTAGTAGTGTAATCCAACAAGTGAAAGTCCACGTATATACATGATGCTGCGTCACATTCTGTAATATCAAGAAGAGCAGAACACTTAACAGGACACAAAGTGCTTATCATCATAAATACATCACAAGTCAAGATCATAAAATTTAAGTAATATAATATACATTCAAGTGGCCTGAAAATTTTGTACCAGCATAATTTGAGCCAAATATATAAAGAGATTTACATTTATTTTACAAAAAACCATAACTCTATTACGTCTTTTTTAACTTGCACACACACACACACACACACACGCATATATATATATATATATATATATATATATATATATACA
>Ga0123352_10014853_pt1 | contig 12402 bp, 5 predicted proteins | sample TergutLab28metaG_FD_89700 | JGI IMG/M metagenome (GOLD analysis project Ga0123352, IMG submission 89700) | Labiotermes labralis P1 segment gut microbial communities from Petit-Saut dam, French Guiana - Lab288 P1 | ecosystem: Host-associated > Arthropoda: Insects > Digestive system > Gut ... | reverse complement strand
CAAGTTGCCACTACATGCTTCTCATGTAGCCCTCCCGACTTAAATCTAGTAGTAACCAATTTCATGTTTTGTTTACATGTAAAATAACCACTGCCACCGGGTAACAACCCAAATGCAGTAAATTTGTGTGTCACTTCAGTTTCATTGTTTTCGTATGTTATTTTACATCAAAACTTGTTTCTACAGGTTCATTCCTTGGTTTTAACAGCGATATTCTTTGTGTGAAGTAATTTGAAACTGGAAAGGGAGCCTTCCGCGACAAAGTGGTCACGGATCCCGTTGCGGGTTGTCATACGTCATATTGTCAGAATTTACGGTTTGTTTCCATGTTAACAGGCAGTGTAATTAGAATTAATGTTGAATATTGGACCCTGAGGAGAGAGGAAAATGATTTGAACGTTTTAAAATCCAGTAATATTCTTGAGAACTGCGCTCTTCTGGGTTATTACGCAGCGAGTAGTGGTAATTTCTTGCCGATGTTTCGGGACAACTTATCGGTCCCATCCTCAGGGTTCAGGAATCCAAAAGAAAGCCTGTAGCCCCAGTACGGAGTTTATTTAGGGACAAGTGTGGGCGGTGAATACGTCTCAATAGTATGGTGCCAGCCAGTAGGGTTGTTGCAAGTGGTTGAATGGAACGGAGTGTGGTAGTCAGTGTAGCTGGACATCAGGGCGGTAGCCTGAACTGACGCATTGTACTATTTTTGTTGAAGCTGTAATTCATCATTAAACACGCTAAGTAAGACCATGCTGGCACTAGTGTGTCCCAATACTAATAAGTCCTTGTTTATTTAGATATTCAAATGACGCGGATTTGTGTAGAGTTTGTTTTTGAGCCTGGCAATATTACACCACTTTGAAGGCGTGGGAAGTGGCTTGAGTTTAGCTGTCGGAATAGGTTAGCCTTAGTGTATTATGTGTGATGTAATCATAATGTACCTTTGACTGCAGCCTTCATATTCAGTTTTGCTCTGACGAAGGAGGGAAAAGTTTACTGCGAAACGTTAGCTGCCACCTACCCGATTACACGATGTTAAACCACAGACGTTTTCATCTACGTAAAACCGGTAGATGTCTTAGAGTACAGCATAATGTCAATAACGGCAGTAACTTCAATTAGAGGACAGCATAATATGGTTTTCATCAGTCACCGCAGTAACTTCAATTAGAGGACAGCTTAATATGGTCTTCGTAAATCATCGCAGTTACTTCAATTAGAGGACAGCATAATATGGTTTTCATCAGTCACCGCAGTAACTTCAATTAGAGGACAGGTTAATATGGTTTTCGTAAATCATCGCAGTAACTTCAATTTCACCGCAGTAACTTCAGTTAGACTATTGTTTGTGCCTTACCCTCACATTCATTGTTCACGAACCAAAGGAAGGAGTTACCTGGCCACGCACGAATAAGTGTTTTTGTGCAACATTATCAGTATGTTACTGAATCCAGTGAAATTTTCTCGGGCATGCAGCCGCGTGAAGATGTGAAGGATTTCCGAAGTTTCGGGAAGTAACTCCGTCCCCAACATCAGGGTGTTGCTGGTGGCTTGGTAGAACCAAAACTGAAAGCTGTGTGTCCTACCCTGGCCTGTGTATGTCTCCGTTGGTTCTGGGCGCGGGATGGAATGCGACCCTTCTGGTTAGTGGGACTTATGCTTCAACACATATGTTACTGAATGTTGCTACATTATTAACTTCCGTGACTACTAGAATAAAGGCTCGGCCATCCGGTTGTCCATCAACCAATCTCCGCCCGACTCGTCCTGGCGAAGCGGCAGAGCAATTACTGGAGAGCTACTACGAATTATTTGTATGTAAAACTTAAGTTGAGCATTGAGGTAATATCATGCACTATTTTTGTTGGAGCCAGTAATGTAACGTACAGGATTAACTTGGAAGTGTGTCATCCCCGGCATCACACCAAGAAACTTCAAACTCGACAGTAGCCACCAGACCCTATCGTGCCTCTAGCCAGAACACACCACCGCATTCAATATAGAAATTGCACATTACGCAATAAAGCCCGGATGTCGAGATCTCTCCATCACGTGCGCGCACAATATATATAGTAGGACCTTAAGTTCTCTTGAAGACAACCTGAAGATGGCCAGTAAAGGCCGAAACATGTAGTTGTCTAGTAATAGTCATTAAAACATCTTAATCGACATAGTTGTTCTTGCCTACGTTCCCTTCCAGTACAGGATTAAATTTACAAAGCGACGACACTTAGGGTAGCCTAGGCCACGTTAGGCATTCGTGACACAGGTCAAACGTCGTTAAGTGGCGCGACCCCCTACACACATTTAGGCCTTAACGTTTGTTTTAGGACTCACTGCCTTCAAAATAATAATAATAATAATAATAATAATAATAACAACTGCGATTGAGTTGTTACTCGGTGGCAGTAGTCATCAGAAGCAGTCCCAAATGTAACATAGTGTATGTTTTTCTTTGCTGTCATGGAGCAGCAACAGCATCTATCAAGATTTGTTTCACACTCATGAAAAATATGTACAGAAACATACAAAAGATCTGAAGCTCTTTAGTGAAGCTCTCTCCTGTACATGTGCTTTCAAACAATGTAGTACGTAGGCCCCAGGGCTGAACATTTACACTTAGCTCACCTCTCAAGTAAAACATGAATATTTTATGAACCAGAGTAAAAAAAATCATGAAATACGTGGCGTTTTCTGGAGAACAAATAAAATTATGCCATATACGTGTGGATTTTTGTGCTCAAACTTCTCCTGGTTCGGTTTTTTCGGTTTCTAACTTGGGCTAGGCTGTAGGCTAAGAAGCGTACCCCGAACAAAACACATACCGGCTATTCAACACGGCCTCCCCCCCCCCCTCCCACCCGATTGGATCGGATAACTGAGGGTTCACCGCGTTACCGATATCTGAAGGTCAGTCCGTTATCACTCAAGTCCCCAATACTGTTTGCTTGGCGTCCTCTCTTACGCAGACTAGAGACCACCATGAAGTACTGAGACTGTACTTTCGACGTGTTCTTAAAAAATCATAAATGCTGATCATCAAGTGGGATGTTAACGTTCAGCATCCGAATGTTATGTGAAGAGATGATACTGCACGATATTGTTCTCAGAACATGCTGTTCAGGCAGTGGCAGGTTCAAAGACGGATTTGCGTTTGGCATCTATCACAGGATTTGTGTCAGACGAATTTTTAATGCGGTGGCAACGATTGGGCCGCATGTGTGACAGCGATTTTAGAGGCATGCGTATCTGTAGATGTCTTTACAGCTTCGTGTTTGAGAATAGCGCATCACGCGCCCTCACATTAAGTTTTTCATTCTTTAATTCTTTAGTTCTAAGTACTCAAGGGGGACCGCGGTGGCACAGTGGTTAAGGTACTGTGCTACAAATTCGAAGGTCGGTCGTTCGATCCCAGCTGGTGTCATTGGAATTTTTCATTGATATAAATCCCCTCCGGTCGACTCAGCCTGTAACAGAAATGACAACCAGGAGCATTTCCTGGGGGTAAAGGAGGCCGGTGCGTAAGGCTGACAACCTTACCACCATCCTGTGCCGTTGTCATAAAATCTGGGAACCTTACTATCTTCCTAGAACCCTCTAGGCCACTCCCGGCCTGTAACGGGACTGCTTTACCTTTACCTAAGTACTCGGGGATTCTGTTCCTCTAGGATCAGACGTTGCATCACAGGGTGATGTGTCCCCCCCCCTCCGAAGGAACTTCGTGCCTTCATCCTCAGGGATCTTGAATTCATAGAACTTCAGAATTCAAGACCTTTGAACATGAAGGGAACACGTTTCTTAGAACCGTCGGAAACCAATTATCTAATGACGCAGCGTCACATCCATGAAGAACGGAATCCGCAATCACTCCGCCGTGAAACCTAAAAAATCCGCAATTTAGGCAGTTACGGTAAGTTAAATGAAGATTGAAGCGACATCATGGAGTTCTTAAAACGCGCATGCACGCACGTGCTCACGTCGTATTATTCCTTGCTAAACAGTCACTGTTGGGCGCACTTCTCCGAAGGGTGTGCCGTTGTAATGACCTAGGCTCTGTGGTTTGGGGAACGGAGTCCTCTCTTAACCTACTTAAAAACCGTACGTTCTTACATGTTCAAAAATAAATGTAAACGTGGCCCAAAAGCTTATCACAGTGTGCAGCCTGAAGCTGTGACTCTGTTTTCGGCTGTCGTTACAGCCCTGCCCTCAGAAAGTGCGGACGGACGTGGGTGCTGATGTCTTCGACGATTTTATGTACGTGAAGTCACTGCCCTCGCAGTCGTGTCTGTATTGTGCTTCGGGTATGATAGCGGCAAAGTAATGAAACTTCTGTTAAACAACCATATTGCGGTACTAGAATTAAGATGTACAGTATCTACAAAAGATACTGCGCGCTGCAGTGCAGTCTAACGGTTCCTTCATCTTTGTTGTTTGGTGTGCACCTGAGAGTCTAGAAGAAATTCCCGAGATAAGTCAAACACCAACTGCGTAGGATACATCTGATAGTCGATCAGGTGATCAATAAGTGTCCATCTTTTTTGGCAACCGAAGTTTCTTTGCCGTGTTCAAAACATCCGATCACGGGGTTAGATTGTAAGGCACCTTAATGTAGTCCCACAACTCACGACCTGTTTCTTTGATTTACTTCTAGGTCTTTCAAGTGGACTTTTCACTGTGCTTTTTCTGACATGTTGCCTCACCGCCTGCTTGGGCGTACTACTTTCACCTCCCACGGAATCATCTGTTTTTTTTATCACCCTCGCATTTGTTTATTTAACGATTACCACTAGCACGGTTGATAGTATGTAGCAATGAATGCAGGTTAGACAAAAGAATTGTAAAAAAATGTGGAAGAAAGTTGTATTGGCTTAATGTGAGGTGTTATCAACGCATTTTCCTGGAGGAATTGAAGAAAACTACGATGAAACTGTGAGGATTGCCGATCGCCGGACCGCGATTTGAACTCTGGCCTCTAGAGTATGAAGCAGACATGACCGTGCACACAAAGATTACAAATTATAGAGTGTTGAAAGTAATTTCTTTACTTTCTTTACCATTAGTATTGGACTGACTCGGAGGGCGGTCTCGCACCTCGGTCATTTTTAACTCTGGAGAAAGAATTCCGTTTACATACTGGATAGGCGGCAAGAGGAGGCGCATAGACGATCTGGAAACGGTAGAGAAATCGGTCGTCCATCGCATACTAGTCACTGCACTGACCGAGCAATTTCAGCTCATGTAAGCAGAAATGTATAAATTAGCGTAAATATGTGTAGTTTCGCTGTGAAACAAGATTACAAGTTGGTGATTAATATGTAGGTCGAGGTAAGTTGCGGCTTGTCGACAATTAGTGTCCGAGCGATCAGTTTGGTGTGTGCTTGCAGCATCCGGCGTCGAACTGTGTTTACCCCGGACATGGTAGATTTACAGGTGAACCCGCTTGTAACGACATCGGTTTATGCGACACTTCGTCTGTAGCGTCAGGTACTCTGTGGTACCAATTAATTCCTCACTATTAACCATAACATTACACATCTCCATTGTAAAAAACACTCATTTATAACGATACTACAAATTCAGCCCCTTTCGTGACGTTATAACCGAGTCCGACTGATTTGCGTACTATAAGGTTGCCAAGGAAAGTATGAAGTAAACACGACATACGTATGTGTTCGTAATCCATCAGCATTAAAGCCTAGTGGTTATGATGGGTACTGCCAGGTTTAACATCAGATGCTTTCCATTTTACTCACAAAGCGTATTTACGTATCATATGATTTTTACAGTATGGAGTGCGCACTGACCCAGCTGGTTGAGGCACTGCGCCGCAAACCAGAAAGTCATGGGTTTGTTTCCCGTTGGAGTCATTGGGATTCGTTATTGACTTAATCATCCCGGCCGCAGTATGACCCTAGGGTCGACTCGGCTTGTAAAAGAAATGAGTACCAGGGATTTATCCTGGGAGGTAAAGGCATCCTTTGCGTAAGGCTGACAACCTTACCACCTACATGTTCCGATTGTCTAGAAATTTTGGGAACTTCAGCGTTCTGGATTCCGAAGGTTCTGTCCAGGCGATTTGTTTCCTATACTGCATTCGCCGATTCATATTTCTAAGGGAAGCACGCAATTCGAACTGAATCTTCAAATATAATGTTGATTAATTCAACACTTTCGCGAAAAAAAATTCCAAACTTACTTTTTAGCAGCTACGTTACTAGGCAGCGCCTAAGTGAGAGAAAGTCCAAAATTGTTATAAAGCCCATTTGTTATGCACTGTTCTTGTCTCTTGTGTTATTATTTTTCCATTAAGTTCGTGCTGTCTTGATTTGTTTCTTTCTACCTGATAATTTAATTATTTTTGCTGGTCGCAAGAAACTTGTCTTTGATGCTCTTACTCAGTTTCATCTTCTGCTTGTCATGAACACAGGCCTCGAATACTGACTCTATTGTGGTAGCTAACTAATATTGTAGCCACGCCATAAGCTTGTACACATTAACAGTTCTGGTATTTCCTACATTGTTTCTCGTAGTTCTGTTTAGTCTATTATATGAAACAACAGTTTCTCGCGCGCTCCTGTCTAAGCGCCACGCCATAAATTTGTGGTAGTTTGGAAATGCATCTGTGCGCATACCCAGCAGACACGGAATAGATCAGTCGGTGTAATGATCATGCAACTGGTTAGATGACCAAGGAATGTGGTTTGATTCGAGGCAGGGGAAGGAGATATTTCTGTTTTCCAGTGCTTCTAGATCAATTGTGGGACCCTCCTAGCCCCCTGTTAACTGGGTACCGGGTGCTCTTTCCCCTCTGGTAACACAGCCGGGGCGTATAGCCGACCGTTGTGCTCAGTCTAGTACTGAGGTAAAGAATATCTAGAGCTGTGCCAGTTACTTAGTTGGGCCAGGTTCCATAAGTCAGATTACATCCGTCTTCTGTTGTACTTCTCTTTCATACGCAAAGTATAACAAACATACGTTTATAGTTTTACACTACTTTATTATTCATTTCGTAACATATTTCGCAGTCGCTTGCGTCATGTCTCTGGAAATTCGACTTTCCTCTTTTCTTGGTATAATACGCCACGAGAAGGGTTTTGGAAACATGTATAAATGGCGTAAAGGTTTTTTTAACCTGTTGAGCTTATTGTCATTAAATGGCAGGCTTCTCTACCCTCAATTAATTGGATGCCGTACATTTTGTGTTACGTACAGCGTTGTTAAATAACTCAATAAAATAAAATTCGGAATTTAGATCGTCTTCGACCTAATATACAAGGTCGTGCTTTCTTCACCAATATTGCCTCTCTGTTTGTTTCGGAGATCATTCGATGCAAATCACATTTAGCGCGCCGACTGTTCTGAAATTCAGTTATATTGCAAAACGCCGTGTGTGAATACATCTAAGTATATCACGACCACTTGCAGCAGTGTTCTGTGTATTTTGACTAATACAACAATCCCGTTTCATTTGATGTTACACAACTAGTCCTGTCGCTCGGCCAGCCGCGTCAGTTCAGAGCTAATTCTGACGTTTCCGAGATCTGCTCGGTTTCCGTCATCACAGAACGATATACGGGCTCCATTCAAACAACGAACGAACGAAGGAACGAACGAACCAACCAATCAACCAGAGAACCGACCGACCAACCAGCCAGCAGACCAGTCCACCATTAGACCAACCGAATCAAACAACTATGGGTTGACGTTCCATGTAATGTTATTCATTTCTCGTACCTGTACATAAGGCAGTTGGAATGTGAAGACGCTACATTCAACAGTGAATGGGAAGCGCCGAACGTCGCTTTCTTCACCATCACTGTGACGCCTTTCCTTGTGCTCAGCATAGAAGTCTGTGTACTACCCTTTGTTTGATATGGTGCCCTGGTCTCAAGAGACGTTTTAGGACATTAAAAATATAGACATAGCTGCTAGGAAACATTCAGTACAAATAGCAAGCAGTTACAGGTATAAACCAAACACTCAAATTCCGTAGGTGGCTGTATACTTTCGCCTAGTTCTTTGAAATGTGTTTCTCGTAGTGAAAAGAAACTTCGGTAATTTTTCTTCGTTTTGAGTTAGAGTTGTTTTGTCGTTGAGGTAGAAGCACATAAAAGGAGATGTAGTTGATTGATTGTTTGCTGTTCAATTTGTGAACGTTGTGACTTAACTGTGTTCTTTTTGGCAGTATTGATTCACCGCGGCATGATGGTTGTATCTTGTTTGTTTGGATACTACATTCTTTTGTTGTAATTCAGCCGGATTTTTTTTTTTGCGTGGCGCGAAGTGTTGAGACGGTTACATCCTTAATGAGATAACTGATATGTTGTACGAGTATCGAAGATAGCGTTGCCCTTAATTTGACTCTACCTTGGATTTTTAGAGGATACCACCATCCTGTGCCCTTGTCGCGAAATCTGAGAGCCTGAACTTCCTGGAACCCTCTGGGCCTGAACAGGCCAGTAATGGGACTGCTTTACCTTTTACTTGGTTGATAAGGCGAGTGTTACTATGCCCATGTTAATGACATCACGAATCGAATTGTCCAGACATGCTGAGTGAACTTGCCATTGATAGACACCCTGACACTATTCGTAACCTTTCGGACCACGACGGTTACTGCATGTACCAAGTGCTTTAACATTAAAAAAACAAATTAGACGTACATGGGACCGTGCATCGTGATATATTTGTATAGTAAAACCAACCAGACGCACACTTTCTCAATTTATTTTGGAATAGTACATTCTACATGTTTCGGACGGTCTCTCTGTCCTCCATCAGGAGTTTAAGACTGTACATACAGCATCAGGTATATGTACAGTCTTAAACTCCTGATGATGGACGGAGAGACCGTTCGAAACATGTAGAATGTACTATTGCAAAATAAATTGAGAAAGTGTGCATCTGGTTGGTTTTACTATACAAATTAAAAACAAAAACTATCGTATTTATCACAGGTTGTTTTCCTGTGTTTAATGTGACTCTTAGAGGGGAATTAACAGAATAAACAGAATTTACTGATATTTACCTGCATTCAGGATTCAAATTGTTACGTATTTTTTAGCTCAACATATACGATGGAATTTGTATATGTACTAGTAAAAATTCTAACGCCCTAAAGAAAGAATTGCGTAAAAGTTATATGCAGATGAGCAAGGCGAAGGCACAGTAATAGTTCAGCATCAGGAAGTACTGAAAATGTGCTGAAAGTGAAGCCGTGTGCATTATAACCTCGATACTAGAAGACCAAGAGCGGCCAGATTCACGCCCCGGTCGTTTACGTCGGAGAAAGGAAGAATCCTAAGCATTAGGTATCCGTTGGTTAAGGATATAGTAAGGAATCACGCATTTGAATATAAAGATGCAACTATTTCTGTCGTTTTTCACTAAACGGGAAGTATATATTATTGGCTTGGTTAGTATTTACTTTTAGATGTCATAGCAATGTTTTATGTTGAGATAGGCTACCTACGTGTGTTGACTTCCCTGAACCTAGTAGCATGAACACATATCGTATTCCTGGGAACTCCTTTGTGTGAAACATTGGTTCACTTGCACTGAAAAACAGGCGACTACGCGCAAGAACGTAACGTCGACCTTCAGTGTATCTGCTTTATCATAAGTTACAACCTGCTTGTCTTCAGTGCGTGCATTTGACTGCCATGGGAATTTTGAGCGGTGAAGGGGGACATCTCACGACACACATATCGGAGAGGAAATGAAGTAGGAGGAGATAGGATTGCGGTAGATGAATTCGTCTGCCTAGTAAGATACATCACCAAACACAGAGATGAACTGGAAGATATGAGAGGATGGGACTGGTCAATAACGCATACCACACCCTAATTCCAGTAGTAAAGAAGAGAGAGGTACATAGGCAAACAAAGATGAAACTGTATAAAACACTTATAAGGTCCGTCTTATGGTACGGGAGCGAGGCGTGGATATTGTCGCATATGCAGAAAAAAATCTTAATGAATTTGAAAGAAACATTCTAAGGAAAATCTATGGACGTTAATGGGCAGTGGCGAAACAGGTACAGTCGCGAAATTTGTAACTTACACAAGGAAATGGAACTAGCCAGGGCTATGAGTTTGAGAAGACTCGAATGGGTGGGTCATGTGATGAGGATGAAGGATGACAGGGTGCTCAAAAAAGCACTGAAAGAATAGGTAGAAGGGACATCGGGTGGAAGGCCCGGAATAAGATGATTACAGTGGACAGGGATGCGAAGAGGATGTTGAAATGCAGGAACTGGTGGTAGTCAGCAGAGGACAGAGAGATGCCTGGAGGCGGAGGATTGAAGAGGCGAAGGTCCATGTTTGGCTCTAGCTCCATAGAAGAAGGAGAAGAAAGAACAACTGCGATGGTTACGTTCTTGACTTCACCGGCCTTTTGGACCTGAGAAATTATGATTTAGCCTATACTGCTAGTTTGTAGATATGCATTTGAAGTAATTCATTAATGTAAATCTTCTTGTAAGGTTCTTACTGAGCAGATGAACTGAAATTTTTTCGTCTGTGAATTAAGAGTTTTGTCACCGTGTTAACAGTATATTGACACTGTTATGAACCATTTGCGATCAACTTATCGCCAATTTTGTACCAATTGCGTAGCGATACTTTCCGTCCACCCACGGATCCCTTTTCCTCGAGATATTTCGACGAAACTTCCGTGCGTTTGTCCTCCATCCGTGTCATACATCCCACACTTCTCATACTTCCGAAGTAAAAACAGTAACAATATGATATGAATAATAACAGTAATATAGATATTCATTGTGTAATTCCATTCCTGTTTATTTTATCAGCTGTCCCAGGCCATAATATTTTTCTGAAAGTTTATGTAAAAATAATATTCGGCACAACAAAAGTGTAAATTGATAAATAAATAAATAAATAAAGCCACCCAATCTGAAAAGTTAACATAAGTTATATTAAATTTTAAACTCATGTTTCCGTGCATCGTACTTCAATGTTAATAAAAATCCAACCAGATGCAACAGTATGCAGATATTTATTTACTGCAAAGTCACTCTACATGTTTCGGGTGTCACAGCATCTGGTTGGATTTTTATTAACATTAAAAATTATATTATTTGGAACTCCCCACTTAAAACTGTAAAATATATGTATTTACTGTAGCATACTGCAAGAAGTTAAATAGGTTGTGTCAGAATTGATAACGTATTAAATGGATTATTTTTTTCCCCCCCCATTATTTCTTGTTTGTTATATGTTTATCCAAATTTGAGGCGCCTTTGTCTGTGTTGCTAGTCATGGCCGTTGCATTGATGGCGTCTTCGTGTGAATTTATCGCGCATTATATAAATGTGTCACTGAGCAGAATTTATCTTTAAAAAAAATAATACTTTTTTATTCCGATTTCAGTAGTCGCGCATAACAAGTCTTCTGCCTTCACTTACCCGCTTTTTATGCCTGTGCTTTTCTGTTGCTGATAAGGGTCTTTATAATTCGAGTCTGTCGTGTTTAATTAGGGTTCAAGTCTGAGTAAGAAAACCTCGATCCTTTCAGACCGCAAGTTTTCATAACGCAGGTTCAGTAGCACGTGGGATTTTATTGTCAGATCTAACACAGGGTGGCAGCACTGAACATTCATATTTGTTGTGCGGTTATCACAGTTTACATTTCGTAATCACTTTAGTATATGACTTGCGGTTATCATGATTTATATAAATATTTGCACTAGCTTTAGTACCACAATTTTGCTCTGAAGTTCCCTCCTCATGAATCGAGGTACATTATCTTGTCAGTAGTTTTGGGATTTTTAGGGTGGGGTTTACCACAATTTTTGACATCTTCCTGAGCAGTTAACACTTATATCTACTCCTGTTCACAGTATAGCATGTGTTTTGAACTGGAAATGTACTCTGACGCAGTAATCTCGTAACTAATCACAGCCTCATATCAGTTCAATCCAGTTTACATTATCAGGACTTATTTACCATCGATTGCCTTAACGTCATCCTCCCAGCTTACGTTGATCTTCAAGTAACTGCATTCAGTGAAGTTTCTTTAAGCAAAATCTTACGTACTGTTGTGTCATTTCTTCGAATTCCAAATTTTTTTCTCAGTACTCCGTTTTGGAGTTGCCGCCATAAAACTGTGTGTCTCAGCGTTTTTGTGGTGAGCGTTCGAAACAGGCAAAATTGCAGCTTATTTTTGTATTTGCGATTTTAGGTAAAGGTAAAGTGATCCCGTTACAGGCCTGGTGTGGCCTAGAGGGTGGGTAGAGGTATAGCTCTACACTTCCATGACCGCAGCACTAGAAGGAGGTGAGTGGTCAGCAGCACGCCCCGGCCGCACTTTACCCCCGGGAAAGACCTGGTACCCATTTTACAGGAGGCTGGGTGGGCCTCAGGGCCGGTCTGGACGGACGGAAAAT
>Ga0123352_10014852_pt1 | contig 12403 bp, 8 predicted proteins | sample TergutLab28metaG_FD_89700 | JGI IMG/M metagenome (GOLD analysis project Ga0123352, IMG submission 89700) | Labiotermes labralis P1 segment gut microbial communities from Petit-Saut dam, French Guiana - Lab288 P1 | ecosystem: Host-associated > Arthropoda: Insects > Digestive system > Gut ... | reverse complement strand
ATATGGGGGGGGGCTGAGTTTAGTATCAATATAAAACAACATTTCTTTAAAAAAAAACTGTGCTTGAATATTTTGTTTAAAAAAAGTTTTATAAAGTTTCGTTCCATTCTTTCACCCAAACGTACTCTCTTACTTCCCAGCCATCCCGCCAAAAAAAACACATATACAGTCACAAGGGTTCCACAGACATTTTTAAACCCACTGTCCTAGACTGTCATTCCTTTGAAACCTTACTAAATCAAGATGCAGCTTCGGCCGCCCGCGATACAGGCTTACCTACCTATATCTGGGACCCTGAATCAGTATGTAGGACACTGCGTAAAGATATCAAGGACATTCGTCTTGAAACGCACACGTGACCTTAACTGGCTGTAACATAACACGACTCCCTGTAACCTACAAAATAAAGCAGCCTTCCTCCATTAACGCGCCATCACTTGACTAAAACACGGTGTTCTTGGAAGCTAGTACTTACACCGTACGACACACATATTAACACAGCACGCCCACACATGCGAAGAGACTGTCCAGTCAACAGTATGACTTAATGCGAACACACCGACCCGAATTCACTTCTACGGCAGGTGCAGGAATTTCTGATATTGTCAAGCACGCCACTGTGGATACCCTTAATCTCTTAGCTTGTACAGTGGGTATGGTGGCCAGAGCGTGAAGCTGAGCACATTATGAGTAGAACTTCATCTCACTCCCACACACGCACCGTATGACCCAGTGGCGTACCCAGGAATTTTGTTCGGGGTTGGGGGGGGTGAGGATTTCAACAAATTCATGTTAGGACAGAGGACAGAGAGAACGGGAGTCTGGAGGCGGTAACCCCCTAGTCAGGGGTTCTGGAGGCAGCTGTAATTTTGCACAAGAAATTTAATTTCATATAGTAAAATTTTCTTTATTTTTAGTACTTTAAGTCTATTTATGATGACAACCAATTTATTTGCCATGCTAATGTAAAACAATTGCGAACCGGCGGTAGTTTTAGAATTGTACTGCCTTTTTTTCCGAACACCTTGAGGTGTTAGTGCCCTAAATTTATAAATTTTTAACAGTTTTCACAATCGGGTTGAGTTTGGCACGATTTTGGAGGGCCGGGGGGGGTTGAACCTCCCAAAATCCCCCTCCTCCGTACGCCACTGGTAAGACCTAAAAATATTTTACGTAAGAAAAACAGGAGAAGTAGGCCGATACAGACGCATGCCTACACCTGTTACAGAAACACAAACTGTCATTCATTATCATCCGTACTTGCAGTTATGAAAAATGAAATAAGATGTGAATATGGAAATTCAAGAATTCTGGGATAAGACGCCATACCGAATGGTACAAAGTTACTCACGTTTCGGAACAGCTTTCTGCCTCCATATTCAGAGTGAAAGAAGTACAACAGCACCGATGTGGGAGCATCAGACTTTGCAGGAAATAAATAATCTAATCAGTCAGAAATTCACCGCTGGTACACAATGACAAATAAAAGAATTGCCACACCCACTGACGGACTACAAAATACTCCGCTTTTAACAAAAACACAAACTGCCTAGTAGCTAGGTGGATTTTAAACAACGCGATAAAGTACGTAACATTAGCGATTACTACAGCTTTGCGAACCGACAACTGTCAGCGGGATCGCCGGTCGGTACGCGCACACTGCAGTTTATATCACCCCTTTCAACGAAACGTACTGTTCCCTCTCACAATTCGCAAGGAGGGAAAGGTTATAGGAATAACATCACATTTGACACAATAATAATAATAGATAAAGCGGTTCCGGTGCCCAGTGAATAGAAGGATGGGTGAACTAGAGACGGTCCGGACACTGGAGAAGAGGCATTCTCTTGCCTCAGCCGGGAAACGAACCACGATTCTTCGGTCGTAGAACCTATTGCCTAGCCACTACACAGAACCAACTATGAAGGCTATATTATTATTATTATTATTATTGTTATTATTATTATTATTTAAAAAAATAAACAACCATTTTCAGGTAGGCGTTCGAACCAGCGACCACCGTCTGCTCGGCCTAAAATCCGTGGGCTTTACATTCTTCTTCGCCTTATTTCTGCGGCCATATTTCCACAAACGGGCACTTTGTCAAACATTTGTGACCACAGTGAACTAACCTAGTACAATGAATTTATCATGACACAATTAATTCATAACCGTCACGAAACTACCTTTGGGAAGTTCGTGGTTTGACAAGTTAGGAGAAACGAACTACCTTCTCTTTGTTCGTAAATTTGCGCCGACGAGTTGGTAAGACTGGCGGACAATAGCTCTCACATTCACGGACAGGAAGACACGCTATTATTCAGGAATGAGTTCTAACAAAGGCACTGCCGGCCAACAACTCTTGCTCACTTATTGAATGGACAGCGAGCAGGTTACTTCAGAGGAACACATCAGTGCGGCAAACGAAACAAATACCATACGGGGACTCGCTGTCAGACATTGCCAGGATCACGGTTGTAACAGGGAGTCTTCGAATTTCTCGTTTCGTCATTAACATGCTATTGTTTATCAATCAAGGCAAGTGTTAACGCGTCGTAAAAACACATAAAAATGTACAGCCCGGGAATAAGATCTGTGACCACACGAGCTGGGAAAATGTAGGAAAAGTGTAAGCTGGCTCCCGAAATGTATTTATAACTCGGCTAGATCCATTGTAGTGTCCTTCTTAAGGATGTAAAACACTAAGCTGGTTAAGAAATGCCCTTCCTATTACTGAACTCGAAGATTCATTATTCAAAAAGTGTGTCATCACCGTTGTGTTTATGAAACTTGGAAAATTGCATGTAGTCAAACACAACTGTGTCATATGAGGTGAATTTAATGACTATATAAAGTAAGGTCCGGTTTGAAATTGCCGCCAATCGGCTGTACGGTGCGGGAGCGCGCATGCGCAGGATCATACATGTGTTCATTAGCTAATGTCTGCCATTTTGTCGCAGGTCGATCCTTGTTTTATGTCAAGAAAGACTGAATCACAATGTGCGCTGCGATAAATAATTCCGCCAGCTGCGGCTCATCAATTTTTGCAACGCCATCAATTTGAAGGAGATCAGCGTTTTGACCGTATTGTCACTGGAGATGAGACGTGGATTTCCTACACAAACATCGAGTCAAAGCGACAGTCAATGCAATGGCGCCACTCATCGTCCCCTAAAGCGAAAAAGTTCAAGCAAGCATCTTCAGTCAGAAAAATCATGGCCACCGTTTTCTGGGACAGAAAGGGGATCTTTCTTATTGATTTTCTAGAACGTGGATTGACAATTAACGCCAGTGCCTATTGTGAAACTGTGAGGAAACTTAGACCAGCCATTCGAAACAAAAGACGTGGAATGTTGTCCAGTGGGATTGTGCTTTTGCATGACAATGCGCGACCTCATACCGCAGCTCGAACTGCTCAACTGTTGCAACAACTTCGCTGGGAAGTTTTTGACCACCCGCCCTACAGCCCCGATCTCGCGCCAAGCGACTACCACCTATTCATGCATATAAAGAAATGGCTTGCATCCCAAAGCTTTGAAGACGACGATAGACTGAAGACAGGCGTTACCACATGGTTCAAGTCGCTAGCGGCGGACTTCTTTGACACTGGAATAAGGAAACTGGTGCCACGATACCAAAAATGTGTGGAGGTCGGAGGGGACTATGTGAAAAAATAAGGTAAATATGTAGATCTCTTTTGCCTGTGATAAATAAATTTAATCTCTTATGTGTTATTTTAATGGCTGACCGGACCTTACTTTAAAAACGTGTCTCGTATAATGGACAACTACATGTTTCGGCCTGTACTGGCCATCTTCAGGTTGTCTTAGGGGAACTCATGATCTTACTATAAGCATGTACGCGCACGTGCGCGCGCATGCTTATAGTAAGATCTTAAGTTCCCCTAAGACAACCTGAAGATGGCCAGTACAGGCCGAAACATGTAGTTGTCCATTATGTATAGTCATTAAATACACCTCAAGTGACACAGTTGTGTTTGACTATATACAATTTTGCAAGATTCATTATTCAGTTCACAAGGGCATCCCACTGGACCATACGGTAAGTCACATGAATACGGTCCAGACACTCGCATTCTTTCACGGCAATGAGCTCTTTTTCTGGCGGCAAAGTAATCAAAGTGTGACGCTGAAACCCACCACATAGTTTTGAGGTTAAGTAATTTATTTTATATTTAACTGCGTTGAGACTACGTAAGACAACTTACTATAGCGTCATGTAATAGGTTAAATGGACAAGGAACTTTCGCGAGGACAGGTACGCACTATATTCATCGTGGCAAACACTTTCATTAGACTTGTCTGGCTCTGTTAGCAGCATCAGTAGTTGAGGTGCAGATATTTCCGCGTGTTGGTGTTCTAAGATATATGTTTCAGAGAAGGGATTTGGGATGTTTATTTAAGTTACGTTATTTACAGGGCTCCGAAAGAAACAAAGGATTTAAATAAGTGGAAGTTTTCGACAAACAACACGCGAAACTTGTATTCACGAGATAAAGGGAGCGGACAACGCTGTTTAACTATCTGCGCATACTGCTGAAAACCGGCACCAATTATTTGGGAATGATTCACAAATGTAAAAGTCCATAAGAGACCGTGATATACTCTAAAATGTGAACACCCCACAGAGAGACATTAAATAGAAATGTTGTGTAATCGGTCATGATGGATGTGGTGTCGGTATATGTACCAACCAGGCACTTAGTGGAAAGAAACGAGAAACACAATGAAAAGCCTTAGAAAGGACAGCCGCCATGCAGATTGAAATTTGAACAACACCAGACTTCCGGAATACGAAACAGGAACGCTATTTGTGTGTCCCAAATAAATATGCCGCGAAGCAAAACACTAAAAGTTGGGCAGTCCCCATCGCTTAACCTCTGTTGCTCTTCCGACCGCCACGGCTGCCACATTGTCTGCTCTCAGCAACAGTGCTGCCAACATTACTACAGTGCAATCCTAGACAATCCTGCTGTTCCTGCCATGACGTTGTAGCAGTACCGCTCTGATAGGCCGCACTTTTTTTATTCACCACCTACACTGCGCCACTGCCAACTGCACAAAAACTCATAGCTAGTTGGATTCCGCAAATATGTTTACGTGACCTTACCAGCACACAGACCACATCAATGACAAACACGGTGTTTATCGTGGGTACAACCTCTACAAAAAAACAACGCCCTCCCCACCCCCTGCAAAATTGCGTATATTCTATGCGCATTTTATTCAAGCTTCTATTGATGTGTGAAGAATATTTTTCTATTTATACATAAACTTCCAAGCTCCTTGCCACCCACATCAGCTCGGTCGTTACTAGCTCCACAGCGACGCTGACAACCGTAGGCTACACGCGCGGCTGGTGTCACAAATTACCGCACTGCTTATGTGGGTGTGGTCATCAGCAACACACGCATTCCAATATTCTGATTTCTTCCATGAGATATGATGGAAGATCTTTACTTTTTATAATTTTCACATTCTTAATGGGGTTTTGTCTGAAATTACAGTATGATTTTTAAACCAAAGAATCCAGTACAAGTCGAGGAAAGGCAAAAACCAGATTAATTTGGATACACACAAAATATCAATATTAAGATAAACAAACTACAGGCCCGGCATAAGTTATGGGTTTTCAACCCGCGGCCCGCCAGCTTGTGTTATGCGGCCCGAGGCCTCATTATCAGATTGTATATACTACAAAAATGGCACAATAATTTAGGAGGTTAGGTGTACCACTTTATGATATTGACACATGCCGCCCGCAGTCCGGCACACACAGACGGTTATGGCCCTTTGTCATACAAAGGCTGGATACGCATGCCCAAGCAGACGGCAGATCAACCCGTTAACTGGCAGACAACACGTTACTAGCGACACTGTGCTATGTTGCCCGCAGAGACATTTGTAATGAGAAAACTTCTTTTAACTCCTTACCCGGTAAAGCTGTGACAGAACGCAGCAATTTCGAAACATAGGAGCTCTTTATTTATGGCGACTTAAATCTTATTACTAATTCATTTTGCAAAAATATGCTAAGAAAAGCGACACCCTAGCCAAGATTATGAATTACATACTTACTCCATGGTGCAGAGTACTTCTTGAGAAGCTAACTGGTTTGCAGCTAGTCAAGACATTCCCCGCATTTTATGGAACCCGAAGGTTCATTACCGCACTCACAAGCCTCCGCTACCCGTCCCTATCCTGGGCCAGCCCAGTCCAGTCCATATACCCACATCCCACCTACTGGAGATCATTCCTAATATTATTATCTACCCATCTACGCCTAGGTCTCCCCAGTGGTCTCCTTCCCTCCGGTTTCCTCACCAAGACCCTATACGCCCCCCTCTCCTCACCCATACGCGCCACATGCCCAGCCCATCTCATTCTTCTCGATTTTATCACCCGCACAATATCGGGTGAGGAGTACAGATCATTTAGCTCCTCATTATAAAATCTCCTCCATTCCCCCGTTACCTCGTCCCTCCTAGGTCCAAATATTCTCCTAAACACCATATTATGAATTACATTTGTCCATAAAATGTTCTATATCTCAGTCGTTTATACTTCTTTTTACACATGATCTACACAGAGATACATGTAGCATTATGCACACGATTGTACGTATACTTATTCATTCTTTATTTTGTGCATTCAGTGTAATGTTGCTTGCGCTAGCACATGCTTGCCGATAACCCACAACGCCACATTTTGTAGTGGACGCGACATGAACTACATTACTATAACACAGGCTTAAGCACAAATAAGAAACCACGTGTTGCGGAAATACAGTAGTATATCACGTATATCAAAATGCACAAGTTCTGCGTTAAACATGAACAGATTCGACTAGGGAAACTCGTGCTGTCATTTCCACTACTGCACGCACTGGTTTTGTTAGGAACGGAAGGACCTTCGGCATTGTGCGCCCATACACAAAGAAGATTCCTTTCTTCTGACTGCATGGTGCAGATCACTGCAGCCAGGTAGATGTTGGATAAAAGCCTTCCACTGTAAGGTGGGCGACAAGGGGACGCTTTTTGTGAACACCAAGAAATAAGTTTAGAGCGAGATACAGCACTCTTCCCCATCAACACTTCCAGCATCACTCAACTCCAACCAGTTTTAAGATAAAGAATGCTTGCGGCTACATTCCACACAGTCCCATATGCATCCATGGTGTTACGTAATGCAGTACTAGGACCACTTTTGCCTCCAACACTGTTCTTTGTTGTTCTTTAATCTTCGATGATAATTCAGTCAGTGTAGATGGATAAATTAGAACTGGGTTTCGTTTCTAAACAGGTACAGGTAAGGTTCACCCTAGAACACGCCACGAAGACCTAGAGGAGGAACAGACGTATAGCTCTACGCTTTCTTTAACCTCGGAGCTAGATGGGGGTGGGCGGCCAATTACACACCCCGGGTTCTATACCTCTGGGGAAAGAGGACCGGTCCGGACGGATGCGGAAAACACTTCTCCCCCCAAAAGATTCGATCCCCGCAACGTCCAACCCGTAGCAAATCGCTATAACGACTACGCTATACCGGCCCATCGCATCCAAACAGGAGCGGAAAATATTTCGCAGCGTCCAGACCACCTCTGGACCCCACGCAAACTGGGGCGTCTTCACCCTAGGTAAAACAACCGAGCTGAAAAGGTTACTGCTTCATCCAAGTGTCCAAGTGTCATGGTTATGAATGAGCGGCTGTACCTCCACTTGACCCAAGCAGAGGAAGAACTTCACGTATCCACACCTGTCTTTGTAATAATATTTCAGAGTGCCTGGGAAAAATACATAGTAAAAATTCATGGAACAGAGACCTTTTTATGTCGACCGACGTCCAGATGGTTAAGCAATTCTCTATATTCTTTTCTCACTACACTTTTAACTTCTTCTTGTTTCGTTTTGTCCTTTTTTTTCTTCTTCTCTTTCGTCATCCTTCCGAGTGTCTAAATATTTTAAGCATTCAATCAGTCCTCAAACATCCTCAGGTTTTAGAGTCATTCACATAAACAGCGAAAAGCACCTACGAGCCTAGACATGGCTCTCCACCCGCCCTTTTCTCAGCATATATAATCTCGGCTCCCACTGGAAGGATTTTGGTGAAATTAGATCCTGGGGACTTCTAAGACAATCTGTCGAAAAAAAACTCCAAATTTGGTTAAAATCGGACAAAAACATCCGAAGCTTTACATCCGGACTTAAGTGTGTTTCATATTGTTGCAAAATACATGTGTGGCGCAACAATACACACAGAGCACTGCTGTGCTTCCACGGCAACACTTTCAATATTTATTACATTGTTGACAGCGACATACATAGGTCAATACAAAGGAAACGCATTGTTGCGTTTCCATGGCAACTGTGGTTACCCGAACGCGCTACAATGCTACGTTACACATTCACTGTCCATCTCCTTCATATTTGCATAGGGTACCAAGTTGCACACCTATATAAAATAAGGAGTAACAATAGTACTACACATGTTAATCTTAGATTTTAGAACTGGAAAAGGGAAGACAGAAATACTCTGAAATTAATGATAGTAAGCACTACCCAAACTTCATCGAGCACCAGTTGACACATTTTCTATTAAAGTGTCCATATGACACTGCACCGAAGGATATTTACCACCACGCAAGTGTCATGTCATCTGCCGGTACACAATTCATTTTCTCGAATCAGAGAACTAAATGGAGACTGAGGAAAATTGCGCAATTAAGAACATCATGATTTGTACTCTTCATCGAATATTACCAGGGTTTCCGAACCACGGCCGATGAACTGTTCAGAACATATAGTAGTCCTACGCACTGGACACGGATCAGAAAGGCATACGCAATTTTGCACTGTACGCAGGAAAGAGCCTCAGAACCAACCTACAAATGATGGTCAAGACAGCAAACCTTTCCACTGTCAAGAAAACGTGTAGAATCCCAGGCCTGTACCATCATAACGGGGAACATCGTGGGGCAGACACGTACAGCTTAGTATAGTGACGAGGCTACTAGTTGGACGGTCCGAGGTTTGAATTCTGGCAGAGGCAAGAGTCTTTTCTTCTCCAAAAAAATCCAGAACCGACCCTCGGGCCGACCCACCCTCCAGTTCGGTGGGTGATTGTGTCTTTCTTCCTGAAGGAAAAGCGGCTGGGATATGAGACTGAACACTCACCTCCACCTAGAGCCGAAGTTATGAATGACTGGAGCTGTGCCACCATTTCCATTTTAAGACTTCATGCTGAGTACAGACACAACATTACTTCTACTTCGTTGGGCTCTTATCAATATATCGAATAACAAAGCAGATGGGAATAAATCTACGGGAGGAAAACATTTTCCTGCATTGGGTTAAAAACAGAGAAAATGAAAGTGGAGGAAGAAACCACTAAATCATACCATTATGATCTCACATTATTACATGTGCTTTGCAGAGAGGGTGGCGTTATCGGTCGCTATGCAGCAAAGTTGTCGTCCGCTCTACGGTGCGAAGTGCCACAATAAAAGCCTCCGTGTGAACTATACGGAGTCATGCACCATGCAAATTTTAAACAATCACAACTGGGGAAGACCTCTCACAGCATTAAGATTCACGAAGCTGGAACAATGTGTTCGTCTGACTTCTTGCAGCTTCTGTCCTACAACTGCTATGGACAGCCTTACCTTCTCTCACACCAGCAGTACACCGACTAGCTTTGTGCGATGCATCCAGAATACAGCAAACTTTTAATTTAAAGTTATTGATTATAAGATTAAATTCGATCACACCTACCAATATGAATTCAGTTCCAGCAAGCTCTGCCAATTTTTCTGCTTTTCACATAAGAATTTTAATTATAAACCCCCAATTGATAGTTTCCACTAACCGAATTGATCGTTACGTTATCTGACAATAAGCCTCGGAAATGTCTCCTTTAATTTCCATTCAAGATTACGGCGAGAGTGGAGGCAAAACAAGTTAGAAAGCCGATTCTTTAAGAAGAAAGAGAGAGAGAAAAAAGATTAAAATCAAGAAGTAGCCTGGATAAAATTTTTCTTTATTCTGTAGTCTTGACCTCTGCCTACATACTCATTATATGTGCAGAGGCTATTGTTGCCCTTCATCACACTCAATGACACACACACAATCGGTAGGAATCCTCTGGACGAGGGATCAGCAAATTGCAGAGACCGCTACCTGGCCACACACAACACTCACGAGAGGCCGACATTCATGCCCCCGGCCGGATTCCAACCCTCTATCCCAGCAAGCGAGCGGGCGTAGAACCACGCCTTAGACCGCGCGGCCACTGGGATCGGCTAGAATAAATTCACCCGTGCCAGAACATGATGAAGTGCACTATGATTATGACATATCACCACATGCCACTGATTTCCAAAAATGAAAATATCTAAAACTAAAAATGCCAGTTATTTTCATTCTGGAGCTGGATAGGTAAACGAGGCTTGTAATATGATTAAGACAACCCAAAAGCATCACGAGATCAATTCTGTACTTCCAAAACCGTTAAAAGCTACCAATTATTGGTGGGGAATAGACACGTTTCAGAGACGCTACTCTAGTGAACGTGGCCACGACAGGTAGCAGTACATGTCTCATTAATTCCAGATACTGTAAATACAGTGTTATGAGCTCCTGATGATGGGTGAAATACCACCCGAAACATGTTGAACAGTTGACAGATTTAAATAAACTCTATTCTGTTCCATCTTGTTGGATAATTATTGCCATATTATATGATGCACGGTCCATTGAACATAAAGTACGTTTCAGACAGTGGATCCTCCATATAAATGTATTGTACGGCAAATCTATAGCAATTTACGTTAAGTTTTAGCTACACGCCACATGACGTACAACACATAGCCAGGGAAGGGGGCTGCTGTGGACAGCCACGGAAGTGGCGCAGGCGAGAAACAAAATTGTCGCCTTAGACACTAAATTCTACTACATAAAAATGAACGTTAGAGCGCGGAGCTTTGAATTTCGTATCCTGATTCAGTCGTTGACATGAATGAGGGACAAGACAGGAAATGCATGAAGGCACAGGGAAGGAGCAGAGGTAAAGCTCTACTCATTCCTAACCTCGACGCTAGATTAGGGTCGTTGGTCAACGCCACAAAGCCACAAACCCTCTGTTTTACCACCGGTAAAGAGTTCCGGTACCCATTATACAGTAGTGAATACCGGGGCCGGTGTGGAATTATATATATATATATATCATGGTGCAACAGCCCTATTGGGCCAGGTCTTCTTCATTATCGAGGTTTCACAATCACACTAAGACATACCAAACTGGGTAGGATTCCTCTGGACGAGTGATCAGCCCGTCGCAGAAACCTTCACCTGACAACACACAGCATTCACAAGAGACAAAACAACCACGCCCCCGGAGGGATTCGAACTCGCAATCCCAGCAATCGAGCGGCCGCAGACCCACGCCTTAGACCGTCCGGCCACTAGGATCGGCTGGACAGCTATGAAAAACATACATCTTTTGATTCAACGGAGTTCGAGCCCAAGACCGTTCAGGTCGTAGCGTGTCGCTATTCCGGCCCCCAGTAACATTCAGAAACTCAGCCATTTTTTCCTCAGCTTGTGTTCATGAGTTTCGCGCGATTCTCAGAATGCAGATTAATTACTTCCCTGAACAACAGAGGAAGTTACTTCTAATGAACATGCAGTAGCTATGTTTACTGTTAGTTACGAACTTCACGGTTAATAGCATTAACATCGGCGCTGGCCACTAATGCAACCGACACTAAGTTGATCTAACACTTGACAACATTAAGCCGAAAGCGCCACAAAGTATGAAAGGCAATATAGAAGAGCATGGTGTATACAAAGGCGAAGAGAGGAAACATACAGTATGCTTGGAATTAACCACACAAACGTTTGTTGCTATCACAGGTTCTCAGAATACTGCGAATAATGTCAGACATATTTATTGTTCTGTTGTTCTGTGCGACGTATAATGATACCGTAGTCCTATTTTGCTTTCTGAACAAAATGTAATGCAAACCCAACGTTTAAACATTTTATTATCCAACATATGCACAAATATATAATTCATAGATACAATTATAGTTATTATAAAATATTTAAAATATTTAAAATTGCTCCAAAATATTTCGGATCACTAGGGATCAATCATCAGGGAGCTCTGTACAGTGCTTGGCTAAAATTACAATAATGGTTTTTGCCTCTCTAGACTGTGCAGCACACACACGTACCACGGGCAAATATGCTGCCATTAACACCGACTACGTCCATATCAACGGACACGATAGAACCATTACTGTAATTTTAGCCAAGCACTGTATAGAGCTCCCTGATGATGGATCCCTTGTGATCCGAAATATGTTGGAGCAATTTTAAATATTT
>Ga0123352_10014851_pt1 | contig 12403 bp, 8 predicted proteins | sample TergutLab28metaG_FD_89700 | JGI IMG/M metagenome (GOLD analysis project Ga0123352, IMG submission 89700) | Labiotermes labralis P1 segment gut microbial communities from Petit-Saut dam, French Guiana - Lab288 P1 | ecosystem: Host-associated > Arthropoda: Insects > Digestive system > Gut ... | reverse complement strand
GCGTAATCTTCAAGGAGTTCGCTGGCAAGCCGCCACTCGAAATTAGGGTTATTGGCCTCCGTAGTGAAACCGTGTGAAGTGAGGAATCCACGCATGGCATCCACTTCGGCTCTTGTGTCAAAGCCATCGACGAAAACTCGCCACCTGGGCACCGCGCTGAACGTGCCTTCCCTTAAAATTTCAAGCTCCATTCCGGGGGCAGGGGAGAACGTTAATTCAAGCCTCATGAGCCTGGAGGCGTATCTGACATTCGTTAGCAGGGCATTAGCCTCATCCTGCGATATATTTTGGTCGCCCCCGAAGCTGAGTGCAGCACTTCCGAAAAGCTGGGGCCGCATGCGAGTAGCTACGATAAGGCTGCCTCGTTCAAACGAGGAGAGTGAAGCATAGTCGTTAAAGTTAAGGCCAACGGTGGAAAGTTGCACGTCCGACAAAATATTAGCCGTCGTTGAAAGCCCAAGGGCCTGAATCATCCAACGCAACGCATCCCTGCGTCTGACTGGCGAGGCTAGGCTGTCAACCTGGTCGGTGACTATTCCGGTTCTCAGTATAAAAGCGGCGCTTTCCTGAGTGTCCGTCTGTGTGGCGAATCCGCGCGCCGCCAAAAGTTGCGATAGAAAATCATCTCTGCGCACGTATGCGAGTGCCGCGTTTGCTCCTGCGCAAAGAACGCAGAAAAACAGCGTCGCAATAGCTACGGCGGCAAATAATTTGACGCGCTTGTTTTCGTTGCGGTTAAACATCACGAGTCATTCCTTTCTATAATAATAGCTGCGCCATTGTACCACGTCCGCCGGAATGAAATTCAGAAGAGAGTTTTCAGCAAAACACATGAAATAAAATTTTGCACATGTCCTGCAAAAACTTTCAAAAACAGCTAAGTTATTGTAAACTATCCGCAAATTGGAGGTGAAAATATGATATCAAGGCATGAATACCTCGACACATTGATACGTTTTCGGGATAAGCAGCTTATAAAAGTTGTGACAGGGATAAGGCGGTGCGGAAAATCAACGCTGTTTGAGCTGTTTCAGGGCTACCTCCGCTCTAACGGAGTTTCTGACGAACAAATACTGAATCTTAACCTTGAGGATGGCGACTACAGCGCCATAGAGACAGACAAGCAGCTGTACACTTATGTGAGAGACAGGCTGCTAGCGGAAGAGCCTGAAAAAAAGATGAAAAAAATGTATATCTTTCTTGACGAGGTTCAGCGGGTGGAAGATTTTCAAAAAGCGGTTGACGGATTGTATGTCAAAAAAAACTGCGATGTTTACATTACGGGTTCCAACGCTTATCTGTTGAGCGGAGAACTGGCGACATTGCTCTCCGGGCGTTATGTGGAAATAAAAATGCTCCCGCTTTCATTCAAAGAATATGTATCAGCCTTCTCGGCGGACGCAAGTGTCGATCGTTTGTACGCCGATTACGTGCAAAACAGCTCTTTCCCTTATGCGCTTTCGCTTTCAACGTCAAAGGACAGGCGGCAATATCTGCAAGGCATATTTGACACGATCGTTTTGAAAGATATCGTTGCCCGGCGGAGGTTTCCCGATATTGCTATGCTCCAAAGCGTGGTGCGTTTTATGTTCGACAACATAGGAAATACTTGCTCTACCAAAAGCATTGCGGACACAATGACGTCGGCTGGCAGGAAAATTTCTGTCCATACAGTTGAAAGCTACATTTCCGCGCTGACAGACAGTTTTATTTTTTATAAGGTAGGTCGTTATGATGTAAAGGGAAAGCAACACTTGAAAACGGGCGATAAATATTATGCCGCCGACATTGGGCTGCGGTATGCGCTGCTTGGAACAAAAAAAGCGGACGACGGGCGCGTACTTGAAAATATTGTTTTTCTTGAGCTTATGCGGCGCGGTTATGAAGTCTACATCGGCAAAGTCGGTAACACCGAAGTTGATTTTATCGCTATCGGCGAAGAAGGCGAGGAATATTATCAGGTAGCCTATACGGTCATTGACGCCGACGGGAAGACCTTGAAAAGAGAGCTTGCGCCTCTGGAAGCAATAAGCGACCACAATCCAAAGTACCTCCTTACGATGGATCACACGCCGCTGACATCACATAACGGGATTAAACAGATTAACGCCCTGAATTGGCTTTTGAAATAGCGGTTTTTCACTCAGAGGACGATAAAAACAGGTACACTCCAAACATGATCAATGCAAAAAAGAAAAATAATATGGCCGTGATAAAGCTAAAACCAGTAAACGCATGTAAAAGCAGCGCAGTTGCTGCAGAAATAATTATGGCCCAAATGAATGCAGCGCCCCTGCTTTGGGTCGCTTTTAAAATATACGCGAGAGCTTGAAATATTAAATCAAAAAGTGCTTCTACCAAGTTTTACACTCCTTTTTATAGCCAACGGCTATAATATCAAAAATATCAAATGCGCATAGCAAAAGGAGATCGTCTTATGGAATTTTTGTCGAGCATCCCTGCGGGGGGGACTCTTTTCAATACCGCGGCCATAGTGGCTGGCGGGGCGCTCGGCCTTCTTGTGGGGCGCTTCATCCCTCAAAAAGCTTTCAAGCTTGTTTTTCAGTGCATGGGGCTTTTCTGCCTCTATCTCGGTTCGTCAATGGCGGGCAGGACTCAGGACATACTTGTTGTTATGTTTGCCATGCTGGCAGGAGCTATAGCCGGAGTTTCGCTGGACATCGACGGAAAACTGACGCAGTTGGGCGACAGCTTGAAACGCCGCTTTGCATCCGGTGATAAAACGGGGAATTTCACCAAGGCTTTTGTGACAACGAGCATCCTTTACGGCGTTGGGCCAATGGCGGTGATAGGTGCGATAGAGAACGCGATAAACAACGATCCGTCCACTTTGCTGCTCAAAGGCAGCCTGGACGGGGCGGCGTCAATTCTTTTCGCGGCATCAATGGGAATAGGAGTTCTTTTTTCTGCTCTGCCGATTTTGATTTATCAGGGAGCGCTTACTTTCGCTGCGCAATGGCTCAACGTATTCATCACTCCGCCCATGATGAACAATCTGTCGGGGCTGGGCGGGCTTATCATAATGGGCATTGGCCTGAATCTGCTGGAAATAGTGGACATCAAAACCAGCAATTTATTGCCTGGAATCGCTTTCGTTTTGCTCTTCTCCGCTTTTTTTACCGCGTAGGCGCCCTATCGGATTCCGGGGTCCAAAGCCCAGTTCAGAATGTTATCGATCAGCTGCCTCTTAAATTGATCTGTCGCGTTGTCGCCGTTTCCACCGCCTTGCCCTACAGGTATATTCAAGTTAAATTGCAGCCTTCTGGAGTCCCTCCTGCGTTCAGGCTCTGAGGGGCCGTCCGCGTTTCTGGTGGTGATAAACCCTTCGAGTGATCTGTCTATTCTCAAATTGAGAAGTTGTAATGCATTCCAGCTTCCTCTTAGTTGAAACGATACATTTTGAAAATCGCGCTCGGCGAGGCCAATCGCTCTGCCGATGGCGCGCCTGGCGATTTGCCTTCCGCCGTCGGTCAGAGAGCCTGTCGTAAGGTCAAAAGCCCCTCTCATGGCGCCTAAGATTATATTGAGGGCCTCAACGTTAAAATTGCCGTTAAAATCGAGCCTCAGCGGCCTGCCTCCCAGCCCCAGAGAGCCGGTCACCCCCATAAATCTGTACAGATATTCCCCGTGTATAGCGGTGACCTGAGTTCCGGGGTTTAGCCATAGGTCGCCTCCATCCCAGAAAAACGATCCCCTGACCTCCTGAAACGGCACGCGGCCATCGTCGTCTATCATTTTCAGGGCTGCGAAATCGTAAATATAACCTTCACCGACGCGGAAATCACCGCTGGCGAACATCATCATCAGAGCGCCGAAGTCGCCTCTCGCGGATACGTTGACATAAGCGCTTCCGCTTAACCCCCCCTCGGCCAGGAATGGCGCTGCCGCTTTTCCGATGTTCATTCCCGACACGGCGGCGTTCATTGTCCACTGCCTTTGTGACAGGTCGACATCGGCGTTTACAGAAATTTGGCCTTCATGTACGGCCCCCGAACCCTCGCGCACGGAAATGCCTCCGTTGGAAACTGTGACGGGTATGGAAATGTTTTCCACCTGCATACCTGAGAACGAGACGGTGGGAACGGTTACCCTTACGTAGATGGGTGAGGTTTCGCCGCCGCGATGTCCTCCAAGCGTGCCATCGACCCTGACGCTGACGCTGCCGGAAACTTGGTCTCTCATGGATGGAGTCTGCGCCGTCAGCAGTTGATTCAAGTCGATTGAGCCGGTTTCTGCAAAGTAAACCCACCCGCCTTCGTAGCGTTCCAAGCGGCCTTTTAGCGCCAGATTCAAATCTCCCATGCTGCCGGACGCTTCCATGTCAAACCTGCCTCTCTCAGGGGCGCTGATGTTTACCGATAATCTGTCCACCAGGTTTTCACGGAAAGTCAGAGGGGATGTTACATTCAGGGCCAATTCGGGCCTTCGGAACGAACCGCGCAGCAGAAGGTCGCCGTACAGATAACCACCGACGCCGGCGTCAATGCCGTGCTGTGCAAGAAATCCGCGAAGTTCCAGACTGCTCACTCTGGTGTCGACCAAAAATCTGCTGTTCCGGCCGAACGCTATGTTTCCACGCCCTTCCAGAGTTCCTTCATTTACATTGGCTCTCAGCCTGCGGACATCAATGCTCTCTGTCGTGCCGGATACGTCAAGGTCAAGATTTCGTATGTTGGTTGACTGCACTGTAAGGGCGCTCGATGTCACTGAGGCCGAAACGGAGGCGGTGCTTACCGGGCCGGAGAGAGTTATGGCGGCGCTGGCACGTCCTGACGCATCCACTCCAAAAATTTGTGAGAGCGGTTGAATGTCGAGGTTATTCAGCGTGGAGCGCACATCTAGCACCGGCTCGCCTCTGGGGGGCAGTGCCACCGTTCCGCTGAACAGAAGCGAGCCGCCTGGCAGCTGCAGGGTGGTTTCAGGTATGGTCACACTATCGTTAGCATAGGTGAAAGAAAAGACGGGGCGCGGGAATGGTATATCCATCACTGTGACATTGTTACCTGTTATGGACGCTGTAACTATCGGTGAAGCGGTGGTGCCGCGTACTGCCACAGTTATGTCGCCTCGGCCAGTCACGTCAGGCAGATCTGGTATTGTGTTTACGTTGAGTTCGCTTATTCCGCCGTCGAAATTCAGGGCGGATGTGGATAAATTAAGCGTTCCCGCCAGATTTAGAGGGGCGCCGCCGATTCTAGCCGCCAAACTGTCTAGCGTGAACAAGTTGTTTTCGTGCCGTGCCGCAATTGCGAGGTTATTCAGCCTTACCCCCGCCAGAGAAAGCGCTGAAGAACTGGCGTCAATTTTCAGCGAGAAGGGGGTACGAGCATTTTCGTTTTCAAGCCTAGCGAGCCGGATATTAAGGTCGAGCGCTCCTGACGGTGAAGCTGGCGTTAGGGCCGGAACCAGCGCCGCCACAAGTGCGCTGTTAACGCCTGAGATTGTCAGAGCCAGGTTTCCGGCGGCCGCGCAGCCGCTTCCTGAAATATTCGCGCCAAAAACCTCTCCGACGGAATTCAGACTCATGGTCTGGTCAGGGTATAAATAAACGTTTGCACGCAGGCCCCTTATGGCCTGCACTCCGTTCAGTCTGATATCGGGTAGGCGCACGAACGCCTTTCCTGCCGTGTTTCCGTCCGCGTTCATGGAAGCCCAGAAGTCGAGCATCCCGTTTTCGCCTTGCAGATTTACGCCAGGAGGCAACACGTGCCTCAGGTTTTCCATAGATATTCCAGTGACGGCTCCCCGCGCGAAAAAGCGGTTGCCTTCCGGTGCTGGATTCAGATCAGCCGATACGCTCAGGCTGATGTCGGCCGACATGGCTGTCATTCTTGTGTCTGTCAGGGAAAATCTGTTGTCTTTGAAGTTCCATAAAGTGGACGCGCTGACTGGCAGACCGGCTATATATCCGTTAGTTAATTCCAGAGAACCTCCGGCTTCCAGAGATTCAGCGGCTCCTGTAACGGTTAAATACCCCGATATTTCGCCGTTTCCATTAATTCCCGCTTCCGCAAGAAACGGCAGGACGGCCAGCAATTCGCCTAAATTAATTGAGCGCAGTTCGCTTCTTATATCAAAAGGTTCGGTGAGACTGCCTTCCAGAGAGGCATGCCCGCTTCCAACAGAAACACTCATTGAGTGCGCTTGAAGCGGGTCAAAATTCAGGCCACCGTTCACAACGAGCGGTAATCCGCCTAAATCAGCCGAAAGCATGATTGCGCCATCATGAGTGAGCAGCCCTTCGTTTATCTCAAACTGGTGCATAGGGGTGTCTAAAATTATGTCGCGTAGCTTGACGCGAATCGGCCTTATGGCCATCTCTGAGGTTTCGCCTGATTCCTCGTCCTGCTCCTGGGCGAAGTACGAGGCCAGCATCGAAAGCTTGTCCGTGCTGGTGCGTACCCCCTCGATTTCCAAATCGGAAAGCCAGAGAGCGCCTTGCCACAAATCCCCAAAAGACGGCCTGACCATCAGGCGTTCCGCGTTGAGTAGAGCAACGTCGCCAGATGTCAGTGATACATCGCTAAAGACCATGCCGGAGGCTAAAGAGCCGTACATTCTCCCGATTCTTAGAGCCGGAGTCATGCTCTCGCCATGGTTCCGCACAATAGGCTCGGCTATGATAGCGCCCAGAGGCCCCCACACAATTCCCGCGATGACAGTGGCAATAATGGCCACGAAAACCAGAAAAATGCGAAATAAAACTTTTAAGAAGGTCAGCAAGATATAACCCCTATTATCTATATGTAGTTTGCGGATGATTCCGCATGTAAAGTACCAGCTAGCAATTATACCCGTTTCCTTAGCTTAAATCGAGATATTTTTAAGTTTTTTCAAGTTTCGGTGTGAATAAGTGGACAAGCTTGTGGATAAGTCGTGGATTTACACAAATAATACCTCCGGTTTTGGCTTATTGTGGATAAGTGGATGGTGTGGGTGATGTTAAAAACTTGCGTATGTCAATAGCATATTTGATGTTGTTTTAACCCTAAAGTGAAGTGATATTAAGAAGTAATGTTAGAATGAATTATGCAAATCGCTATATCGCCATACACATTAACATAGAGGAGGATTTTTTAATTCATGATCGCTTTGAAGGATATTCACGAGGCGCGGAATCGTATTCATACATTTGTTCATCGCACGAGGCTGGAGCGCTCCGCCGCTCTTTCGGATATGAGCGGGTTCGATGTGTGGCTTAAACCGGAGTGTATGCAGCGCACAGGCTCTTTTAAGATTCGAGGCGCGCTGAACCGCATACTGTCACTCTCGCCTGAGGAAGGGAGCAGGGGCATAGTCACAGGCTCGTCGGGAAATCACGGCCAGGGGGTTGCCTGTGCTTCCAAAATGCGAGGCTACCCAGCCACAATCGTCATGCCGGAAGGAGGCTCCCCCGCGAAAGCCGACGCGATACGCGGATACGGAGCGCAGGTCATTTTCTGCGGCACGAAATCGGATGACCGTCTGGCCCTGGCCGCCAAAATGAGAGACGAACAGGGGATGACGATGGTTCATCCTTATGACGATCCCTACGTAATGGCCGGGCAGGGAACTCTGGCGCTCGAAATTTTGGAAGACCTTGACGATGCGGCTGCCGTGCTTGTGCCGACAGGCGGTTGCGGGCTTATTGCAGGCATTGCTACGGCTATCAAGGAAACCAGGCCGGACGTTAAGGTTATAGGCGTTGAACCAGTTGGCAGTGACAGTACCGGCCGCTCGTTCCACGCCGGAAAAAGGGTGCGGCTTGACGTTATCGACACTATGGCCGACGGGATACGCGCCTCAATTCCGGGGGAACTGACCTTTCCGGTGGTTCATAAATACGTGGACGACATGGTGCTTATACCAGAAAATTCCATTCCAATGGCTATGAAGCTTATCCTTGAGCGATGCAAGATACTGGCCGAGCCCACCGGCGCTGTTACGACGGCGGCGCTTCTGACGCCAGGCGTGCTTCCTGACTCGTTGAAAGGCAAAAAAATAGTTCCCATAATCAGCGGCGGCAACATAGCGCTGTACCAGCTCGCTGAAATTTTGGGGAAGAAGGTTTGAAACGCAAAATTTTAAAATACCAAAAAAGGTGCCCTCGTAAAAGGAGGGCGCTTTTTTTAATATTCCTCGCTCAACAAAAAGTCTGCTATGTGCATGGATTTAATGCCCTGATAATTTCCGCCGGCGAATTCACCAGCGCGTAAAACGTACTTGGGGTAATTGTCTGCTATGCCGAGCAGCCTGTCGTATTCTCGCCTCTCTGTTTCCTCGCGCTCAATACGCTCCGTAATTTGGATGTACAGCTTGTTTTCCTGCTTTGTTGCTACGAAATCAATTTCAGCGCTTCCGGTTTTGCCGACGCTTATTTCATAGCCACGCCGTAGAAGCTCAAGGTACACAAGATTTTCAAGCATTGCTGCCACGCTGTTCGGTGTATAGCCAAGAACGCTGTAACGGAACGCTGGGTCGCTCAGGTAAAATTTCTCCTGTGTTTTCAAAAACTCCTTACCCTGTATATCGTATCTGGAACAACGATAGAGGATAAACGCGCTTTCCAGTTTGTTCAGATAACTATACACCGTTTCGTTATCGATGGAGCGCTGTTCGTTTTTCAAATATTTGGCAATGGACGTGGCTGAAAAAGTCCGACCTACATTGTCAAAGGCAAATTTTACTATTCGCTCCAATTGGTCGACCTTGCGGATTTGATTACGTTTTACAATGTCCGTGAATATAGTGGAGTTATAAATGTCTTTTACAACTGTGTACGCTTCGTCAGAGCTGTATTCTTGCAGATGAACGGCGGGAAAACCACCAAACCGGAGATAGCGCACAAGCTCGCTACGCGTATCGCTAGCGGTAGTGTATTCATTGCGGAATGATAAATATTCTGCAAATGAAAGCGGATAGACGGCGATTGAAATATACCTCCCCGTCAGGAATGTGGATATTTCGGAGGACATCATGCTGGAATTGGAGCCTGTCACATAAATGTCGACATTAAAATCCGTCATGAATGAATTGATGGCTTTTTCCCACGACTCTACCTCCTGAATTTCGTCTAAAAACAGATAAGTCTTGCCATCCAGCGAAAGTTGCTCTTTTACGACTTCATAAAGAAGCTTTGCTGTTTTGATGCCATCGAACTGCAAGGAATCAAAATTGTACGCCAGTATCCTCTTATCGGGAATGCCGCGGTTACGCAATTCTCCCGCAATCATTTTCAGAATGGTGGATTTGCCACATCGGCGAACGCCGGAAAGTATTTTGACAAACGGAGTGCCTATATAAGGTATTATCTTCTTAATATATGCCGACCTTAAAATCATTGCGCGCCACCTCGGTTATTTATTCTGCGGAGTAGGTTTAAGGAATTATACCGCAAAAATTATCATCTATGTGCAATTTTGCGGATATAACCATATAAACTGTGGAGGCAATTATTATTTTAGGCTCTGATTGTCAGTAAAACGGTGCTGGCAAAACACACCCTACGGCGATTCAGAGGCAAGAAAGTACGTATATACGCCAACGCCAAACGATACAAATGCAAGAATAACAATAGGCATGAACGAGATATACAGCCCAATCAAAAGCAGTACGACTGCAAGTGTTAACCACCTGATGCCAGAGTTACTTAAAATGAGTTCGACAACAGAATCAATGGACAAATTTGACACCCTCCAATTCACACATCTATAATGCCCATCTCCAAAGCCTCTTCCGCGAACTTCAGCACTGATCCAAGCTTTTTGAAAGCCGTTCGCGCGTCGGGCGAGAGCTGCCACGACCCTCGGGTAATCTGTATTTGCGTTGCGTAGTAATAATTTTGAGCTTCGTACAAGTCCAGGCGCATTGGGAATTCGGACGTGAAGAACACAATAACGTCTTTTACCAGCTCAGTTCGGGCCGCATTCGCCGGAGATTTGTACATGCCGCGCATCTGCTTAGTGAGCCAAGCCCTCAGCGCGTTTTCAATATGCTCGGTGTTCAGGGCGATATTCCACTGCCTGGAGCGGCTCATGTACGCGCGCAGGCTCGAAAGGTCTGGAGCGTCGTCCTTCAGGATATTTGCTACGCTGTAGGTCAGGTCTATGCCGGCTACCGAGTTGATTATCGGCGGGGCTTTCACGTTCAGCGTCGCCAGATATTCAAATATGCCGTAATAATTGCTCACCACATCGCGCAGCCCTTTTTCGACGCGCGATGTGTCAAGCTCCAGCAGTTTATTAACCATTGCCCTCTGGGCGTAATTCAGAATATGCCGCAGCGAGAAAAAATTGTGTCCAAACATCTCTATCAGCTTCTTTTTATCCGACGTCGCGAAGATGTCCCGCAGAGAGCCCAGGTTAGCAAATATGGAGCCTGCATAGCCATGCTCCGGCTGTATTATGCCGCAGACAACGGCGGTTCCGCCTCGGTAGTTGGCTGCAAAGGTAAAGTCCTTTTTTTCCATCGTTATTCTGGACGAGACGGACACTTTTCCGGCTGCAAAGGCTTTTGAGCCGGCAATTTCAGGCGCAGTTTCATGAGAGATATTTTCTCCGGCGACATCCCAGCATCCGCCGGAAAGCTCTTTCCAATAATCGGACGCCTGGTCGAAAAAGAGCACGGACAAGCCGTAATGGGCGGCCAGTCTCTCCAAAGATACCTGCGACGGCTTTACCAGAAGCTCGTAAACGCGCTTTCCGTTTACAAGTTCGGGGACGTTACTTGGGGCTTTTTCCAGCAGGCGGGAGAATTCGATCTCGAAGTTCAGCCCGGTCAATTCGCGGATCAGGCCGATTGCTCGCGCGGCATAACGCAGTATTTGAGCGGCTTCCAATCCGGAAATCTCGTCAAAGAACCAGCCGCAGCTCGTGTACATCAGAAGTGCCGACCTTTGGCTTTCCATCAGCTTTAACACTTTAATCTTCTCTTCTCTGGAAAGGGTGTGCGTTGTGTGCTCCGTCAGCCAGAGATCGATCATTTTTTCCGACCTGTCGAGGATTACCGATATGTAATCGTCCCGCGCTTCCCACGGAGATTTCAGGTATTTTCCGCCTTCGTGCTCGAACAATACCCCCAGTTTGTCGCGCAGCCAGTCCAGAGCGTCGCGCAGGGGGGCTCTCCATTTCTGATGATAGTCTGGCGTGCCTCCTGAACAGCCGCAGTCGCTGCGCCAGCGTTCCACTCCGTGAGCGCAGCTCCACGCGGAGTTTTCCACAATACGAACCTCGTGAGTCGGAGGAGCTTTTTCCAGAAATTCTCCGTATATGGTGAGCCGGGCGTCGCTTTTTTCGATGGCTTCAAGACAATAGGCCAGCGCCATATCTCCATTGCGGTGATGATGTCCATAAGACTCGCCATCAGTGGCTACGTGCGAAAGAGTGGCGTTTGCCGCTTCCGGCCTGGCGCTGATCAGGCGTTTGGCAAACGCGCCGCCGTCGTGCAGAAGGCCGCCGAATGCTATGTCGTGAGAAAGCGTCCCGTCGTAAAAGAAAAGATTTATGCTTTTGCCGGATGGCAGTTTGCAGAGGTATGTCATGCCAGGGTCGATTTTTCCCCACCTGACATCGCGCCAGGGTTCGGCGTTTTTCAGAGAGCGGACTTCTCCGGCCTGATTGGGAGCCAGTACAGTGAAAAGTATCCCGTTCTCGGCCAGAACTTCAAGTGTCTCCGTATCAACGGCTGTTTCGGCCAGCCACATTCCCTCCGGCATACGCCCGAAGTGGCTTTTGAAATCGGCGATGCCCCATCTGACTTGCGTCTCTTTGTCCCGCCTGTTCGCAAGCGGCATGATGAGGTGGCTGTACACCTGCGCCATAGCAGGGCCGTGGCCGGAAAAGCGCTCTATTCCGGCTGCGTCCGCGTCTAAAATGCCTCTGTAGCATCTGGGTGCGTTTTCTTTCAGCCATGAGAGCAGGGTAGGGCCTATATTGAAGCTGATGCGGGAATAGTTATTGCAGATTTTTCGTATGTTGCCGCTTTTGTCCAAAATGCGTGATGCCGTGTTGCGCTCGTAACATTCGGCGGTTATGCGGTCGTTCCAGTCGTGCCAGGGCGAGGCCGACTCCTGAGGCTCCACTATTTCAAGCCAGGGGTTTTCCCGCGGCGGCTGGTAAAAATGACCATGTATGCAAACATAGCGTGGCATCGCTTTTCTCCTCCGTCAAGGCGTTATTTTACTGTGAAACATCACTATCGCCAGAGGTGGCAGCGTCAGGGGAAGCGACCAGCCATGCCCGTGGCACGGAACCGGTTCCGCCTCCATCCCTCCGGCGTTGCCCATGCCGCTGCCGCCGTATATTTCGGAGTCGCTGTTGAGCGCCTCGGCCCAGAATCCGCCCTGAGGCGCGCCGATGCGATAATGTCCGCGGGGCACCGGCGTGAAATTGGCGGCGACAAGGAT
>Ga0123352_10014843_pt1 | contig 12404 bp, 6 predicted proteins | sample TergutLab28metaG_FD_89700 | JGI IMG/M metagenome (GOLD analysis project Ga0123352, IMG submission 89700) | Labiotermes labralis P1 segment gut microbial communities from Petit-Saut dam, French Guiana - Lab288 P1 | ecosystem: Host-associated > Arthropoda: Insects > Digestive system > Gut ... | reverse complement strand
GGTCATAACTCCGTAACCGTCCAAAATCGGACACATGTTTATATGAACTTTTTTGATCACAAAGACCTAGGAAATCACCTCCTGCAGTTATGCCCTAAAGTCGTGAAACACCCTGTATATCCCAGATTATATAACGGATGCGTGTAATGTGGTCATGCGAAAAGCATGAAGTCTTATTAGCCTAGCAAATAATATTCGACTTCCAGGTACAGTGGATTTCCCTCTCTCCTCTGACAGTGTGCGGTCACAATTTGAGCTAAGTCAATGGATAACGTTACTTCCTCCAGTGACGTAAGTGCTGCAGTATCCGGAATGTGGTTGGGACAAAAGTCCGGATACGTGGTCAAACAGTAAGGTGGCTTCTAGAAAATCTCAATAAATTCTCGCGAATTATCATTATGAAGCGCAGTATCAAACAAGCCTACATGACATACCGGACTCATCGTATTTGGTTATTACAACAGGCCTATACTAAATAAGGCCTGAACAAAAGCTCAGTTTTTGGGGGGGGGAGGAGGGGGGTTGTAGGTTCATCACCAGGGAGCCATGTACGGTGCTTGGCCAAAATTACAAAAATGGTTCTATCGTGTCCGTTGACATGGACAAGGTCGGTGTTATTGCAGTATATTCTGACCCGATGTGCGTGTGTGTAGTTCACTGTATAGGAAGGCACTGGTACCTTCCTATACAGTGAACTACACACACGCACATCGGGTCAGAATATACTGCAATAACACCGACCTTGTCCATGTCAACGGACACGATAGAATCATTCTTGTAATTTTAGCCAAGCATTGTATAAGGCTCCCTGATGATGGATTCTCTGTGATCCGAAAAATGTTGGAGAACTTTTAAATATTTTATAATTTTAATTGTATATACGAATTATATATTAGTGCATTAGCTGGATAATAAAGTGTTTGTCATTGATGCACGGTGCAAACCTGAACATGCAGGCTACTTTGCTACGAAACAATTGTGTGATTTGAAAACTGCGCTCTTGTGGTTTATTACGCAGCGGCAGTGGTAATTCCTTACTGACGTTTCGGGACAACCTATCGGTTCCATTTTCAAGCGTCAAGAATCCAAAAAACTGTGTGATTGGAAAAATGTATTGTCAAGGTGTATGTTGATGAAACCTTTACCCTATAGGTTTTAATTAAGATGTGAAAGTGCAATGCTTTACAGTTCCCAATAACCAAGTCTTGCGGCTTTTGCTTAATGTTTCGATTCCCTTTACTAAGGAAAACACCAAAGCAAGTACGAAGAGCAAAATACAAGCATTTTCTTTTAGACAGCATTTACTATAAACTATTTTCACAAAATAAGTGAATACAATGAGTAGGAATGGAGGTTCTCGTGCCGGTGATGTGACGTGGTTTTGTCTGCAAGAAGTGCACCTGCTGCCTCCGTCATCTGCCCTCTTGATGGAGGCAGCATGTTCCTCTGAAACTTTGGTACATACAGTGTACTCTCGATTATCGGGGTCAAGGTGGGGAGGGGGTGCACGGATAATTTAGAAACACGGAAACCCAAAACGCATATTTTATTCAGCCACGAACAAATAATAAAACTCTGGTTACTTATTTATTATGTACACAATACATGCATAGCTTACACGTAAACGTTCACTGTAAACGCAAACAGTCTGTGACTTAAGTCTGTATAGAGACTGTTCTAGCATTCGGCCCCTACTCTTGTTATTTTCCACTTTCGTCATAAGTCATTAGCAGCTTAGGATCGTGCACGGATAATCGAGGGTACACTTATCTACCACACTAAATGGCGTCACAAGCCTGAAGACAGCTATCTTTAAAATAAATCATGTTTGAGATGGTATTTCACGAATAAGAAAAGGACCTGCCCATCTCAAGTCCTCTTAATACGGGGTTGCAGTTAAATATGAACAAAAACGCTCACTTCCTTCTTCGCCCCCAACGGGATTTGAAACTGTCATCGCTATGTTCGAGCCATGCAAAACCGACCCCGCAATACATCACACGTTTATTAAAGGCAGAGGTAAGGTAAAGTGCACCCTTGTACAGGCACTGAGGTTCTGTACAGGCCGTATGGCCCATAGGGGGAGTAGAGGTATAGCTCTACACTTTCTTGACCACGGCACTAGAAGGGGGCGAGGGGTCAGCGTCACGCCCCGGCCGCTCTTTACCCCCGGGAAAGACCCGGTACCCACTGTACTGGAGGCTGGGTGGGGCCCAGGGCCGGTCTGGACAGGTGCGGAAAATCTCGCCCCCGTCGGGATTCGACCCCCGGACCGAACCAACCCGTAGCCAGTCGCTATACCGACTACGCTACCCGGCCCACACGCGTTTATTATGATCGGAAATACTTTATTACTACAGCTCTAAAGGGTGGGGGAAAATCTTGGAATTTAAAGTAAGAACAGCCAATAGGCTGCAAAGCTGAAGCTTTAATATTTCAGTCTGACGGATGAAAAACCACCAACTCCTGGACAAGGGTCAACTCGTAACTTTAGTGTTTAAGTTTTAAGTAGGATAAGAAGACAGCTGATGACAAATACTCTTAATCATCATATTGTGACATACGTAAATGCGTCAGTAGATTGAAAGGAATATTTTGAATGACTAACTAGCTATTTGTGTCAAAATTTAAAATGACAAGCACGTCCTCTATGTGTCGATAAATCTAAATAAAACAGTTACATTAAAAACGCAGAAAATGACTTCAAAGAGAAAATAATTCCACACGGAACTGTGAGGTCAGCATGCAGCCACTGATCACAGCTTGACAAGGTGTCACTGGATTGTGCAATACGGAGCCAATGGATCAATAAGAAAGAAATACGTACCATGGCTATGCTGTCAGGAGTCCATTGTGTTCCCGGTAAGCCTCAGTCATTATCCGTTGTACGGTAATTACAAACAGCGACTAAAAAATAAATTTATATCCTTTTAATAGCAACCAGATTTGGCGGAACGCACCTCACGAAACTACATTTTCTGTATACATGTTCATTGTAATAATCTGTTGAAATTCAGCACAAACTGCAGAGATTTTAGTGACATCAGAAACGGTAGGATTAGCATGAGATTCAAGCAATCAACAGGCACAGAACTACTTTGGGGGGGGGCTGACCGTGCATTTCAGTATAATCCTCTCTCAACCTGTGCACGGGACGGCCACCTACAGGTGTGATGATACCAGATGCTGTATAATACAATTTTGACCTCCTGATGATGAGCACAATAGTGCTCAAAACATGTAGAGGCATATAATAAACTTATTATAAAACAAAAATTTGTGTATTAAGATTAAGACTAAGATTACAAAACAAATGTCATGGGAGGCGTGTGGCCCAGCCGAAAACATTTTATTCTGACTGCAGAGGATATTGAAAATTGAAAGAAGAAGTGCTAGATCGCAGTCTGTGGAAAATTCGCTCTGTCAGAGGCTGTGCAGCTGCCTTAAGACAACAAAATGAATGGAGTAAGAAAATTATGGACTGTCGGAACAAACCCAATGACAACAGCGACACTACATAAAATGGGGCATGAATAACTACTGTGTTGTTATTATGTCAAAACTAACAGCCGTCTCTAATTGGTCGTTTTCGCAAAACAATCGCAAAAAAAAAAAGACTATAGTTGTGCCACGTCTGCCCGTCCGTCTGCTACTGTACGTGTGTTCGCATGCAACACATCGACTCCCACTACCAACTTGTCTAAAACATGCTTAATATACATGACGTTTCGGAAAGTAGTTTCGCTGCCATCATCAATACTATAAAATTAAAATATTAAATTTTCCTACTGATGGAACACATGCACCTTCTGAAACGTCGTACAGATCAACTAGTGTTAATAACATTACTTTTATCTAAGACGGAAGCACAGCCAGCTTTCAAAACTTCGTGTAGGTCTATATCAAGTACTCCTTAGACAAGGGACTCTGTCCAAAGTAGCATTCTTACATAAGAAGTTTTGGTGTGAATTCAAACAGTTCAAATGTTTGGAAACGGAAGACTCACGAGGATACAGAGCATAACACTAACGTTCCCACTTCCAATAGGCCCGGTTGGCTATATGCTATTGCACGGCAACCTTAACAACCATGATGGTGTAAAATATTTTGATGTTTTTGACGGCTACGATAGCAAATAAGTGGTTACGAAAAGACAAGAGCTACTGATGAAATCCCTGTTTGTGGTGTGACTCTGGTGCAAGAATGTTCACACTTTACACATAACTACATGCCCAGTTTACTGATGGAGAAATCACCAAGGTTAAAAAGTAATGGAACGCCATAAGCACCTAGTTTTAGGTAGCATAGTTTTTGATGCACGATGTTAGAACTGACAAGGCTCGTGACTAAACATTACAAATTGTGCAAAGTTGCAAGGTATTTTATGTTGGAAAGAATATGTTTATAAATAGGTTCACATAAAACTGAGGTATTATTGTAAAAAGCAGAAAACGTTTCGTAACGCACGGAAATCCACCTTCCCTAGGGGAGTGGCAAACAAAAACGAAACACAAACACACGGCAAACCAATTAACCCAACAACCAAGTAGCAGCAGCAAATTCGCTTACTACAAATTCATGGCGTTCATCCTTCTTGCCAAATATATACCACAAAACAGTACAAGGTGTCTCGGAGCTCCTTTCTGTCACTCTCGTCTTCATTTATTTACTTTTTTCATTTATTTATTTTCCTTTCTTTACTTCATATTTTCTTCGTACGTGATCCTCCTTGCTAAAAGAAAAAAATATCTCTGCGTTACTGCATCGGAGGTAAGGCAGAACAAAAATGTTCACTTAATTACCTTCAGAAATAACAGCCATTTATCAGGGATATCTGGTAAAATAACTCGACATCTAAGAGCTCTTACACTTTTCTACTGACATAACATTTGACGCTATCAAGATGTGTAACGATGACCGCATTAGACTACATAATTCCAAGCCATGGAAAAAAAAAACTGCATTTTCTTTATTTGCAGTTCACCTATCGACACTATAACTCAGTCTAATAATATGGCAGTGACCATTGTCGTGACCACAATCAGAATAATAAGAGAAATATAGAAACTGATACGGCAGTGTGGGTAGGCCTAGCATTAAACAAGTCCGATTGCAACACGGAACTACTCAATTTGTGTGGCCAATGGCAAGATCCTAACCAAGGGCAGTTGCCTTATGATCACACACAATTGTTCTGCGTCTTTCGAAACGCTCTCTCTCATCCTGCCACAAACGTCATTGGGCGAGGAGCCGAAATGAATGGCCAAGCTTCGTCGTTCGTGCCATTTTAAATCGAACTGATGATTACTTGAAGTCTACATACTTGAAGTCTACATACTTGAAGTCTACATACTCCTCACACGTCCTCCGCAAGAAATGCATAACATGGATTCCCAAAACCGAATTTTGCCCAAGTCGTACAATAAATGTGGAAAGTACAGATCGAAAATAAAGTAGGCCCCTGTGCTGGTTTTTATAAAAAACACAGTTTCTCAATAAACGTTATGGTCGTCTTCTGCACTAAATGTTTCCCCCAAATTAGGTGAAAATTGTTGAAAACAGAGTAAAATGTCATTTACGCCTTTAAGTAATGCATGGCTTCCACCTCGCAGCCTCTCATGAACCAAGATTACTTAACGGCATTATACACAATCTCCTCTACCGAATTTCTCTCAAACCAGACAATAAAAAGAAATATTAAAGGCACTGCGTGGCGATCCCCCATATTGAATTTCGCACATTTACGTATGTCAAGAAATGTGGAAAGTACGGGTACGGGCAGAAAATCATTTACGCCCGTAAGTAAAATACGATTTTCACCAAGACGATTTTCACGAAATTCATGCTTACCCGAAAAATGTTTGTAAAGAACTCCTATAGGTACCAAATTTCATGAAAAATCCGAAAGATTTACTCGCTGATACTAGGTCGCTGACGGAAGGACGGACGTGGTCTCCAAACGAGGAAGTTCTGTTTTACCTCGTAACGGACACCTCACAATGCTTTCGAGGTATGTCACAGGTATTAGTTTTCCGAGATGAAAAGAAATAGAACATTATGATTTTTCAGAAAGAAACCCCGTATTCATTCTGCAGGACGAAAGTCACCCTCCACCTCAAAAAGTTAATCCATATCTAATCTAGCATTCAAGAGGTAAGGGTTCAATCCCATCTGTCGCCAGTAGCATCTATATGAAAAGGTAACAACAAATTTCTCAGTACAATTACAACTAATCGCCTGAAGACAGGACAAGAAGTAATCCACGAAACATAGTAACAAATATGGATATGTTATGATATAATATGTTATTTATTTACTGCAATTGGGTTTCCACCCGGTTGCAGTTGTCGGTAAACTTGTACAGAAAGAGGAAAGGTACAGCTATATATATAAGGGGAAACAAAACAACACAAAAACACAGAATACACAAAATAGAAAACAAACATACAGAACAGGAAAATGAACACTGTCCGAAATAATGTTCCTAAAATACGTACGTACAATAAGTGCAGGCAGTTTGCCGAGGAGTATGGTAAAGTTCTAAGGTATAAGGAGACGCTGGAAAGAGGATTTTGAAACCAGTATAGGCATTAGCTAACAAACTAACTAACTGACTTCAAGATGCAGAGTGTCTTTGAGAAGGCAACGGTTCCTAAGCCAATCGCGAGCATTTTATTAATGTGTTCACAAGGGCCTGCCATTAATCCCTGTCATCAGCCAGATAAATTGTGTCCACAGCCTTCTACCCTGTACCTTTAAAGATCCTTTTTAATATTATCCTCCTAAGCTTACGTCTTCCAAGTGAGACACCAAGATAAGCAAACCATGAAGACACGCAAAACCCACATACTGATATAAACAAAATGTGTTTCTGAAACGACACTGCGGTGATTAAAAAAAAGAATTCAATTGCCATGCCGAAAGCGATTCTATTAGCTGCACGTCTACACTGCCTGACGTCAACCGGTATTTATACACACAAGTACATGTATATCCCGACCAAGGCGAATCGTCATGTGGCGAGAGACGATACTGTTCGTTTAACAGAATGTCTTACGAACGTCAACATTCTGTGTTACAGACTACAGCTTTCTCAAACGCGGGACAACCACTAGCCTTGGTAAGGGACGTAAATACAGAACAGAATTAATATTACTCGACACGCGAATAGGTATTAAGGACTGCGAAGTGAGACTGCCACCTGTGGAATGACCTTCACGCAGAGAGCAACACAATAAATTATTCACAGTACAGGCTAGAAGATTTAACAAATACTTCGTTTCAGAGACAAGTAAAAAGTCTGTAGGAATATCTGATTTCTTATAACAAGAAGTTTTCGTTCTTCAGGGATGTTACGCAGCGTTAATTGGTGGTTACTGATGTTTCGGAATAGCCTGTCGGTCCCAAACCCTGAAGACGGAACTGACAGGCTCTCCCAAAATTCGACAACTAACTACAATCATCCGGAAGAGCAAAAGCCTCATTTACACACCGGCGGAAGCCGGAAGTCACGTCTTATAACACTCTCGCATGTCATCTTACAAAGAAAATGGTCTTATGTTAAAGATGATTGCGTTTGTGATGACGCTCTCCAGCTCCTTAGATTGCATTTAGATATACTACGACGAGGCCGATCTCAATGGCTACGCGACCTAAGGCGGATTCTGCGGCCGCTCGCTTGCTAGGATTGCGGGTTCGAATCCCGCCGAGGCATGGATCTTTGTCTCTTGTGAGTTTGGTGTGTTGTCAGGTACAGGTCTCGGAGTTTGGCTGATCACTCGTGAGGAGAAGTGTGTGGTGTGTCTAAATGAATGTGATCGCGAAACCTCGATAATGAGGAGGCCCTGACCCACTAGGGACTGTTCGGCCACGGGGGGGGGGGGATACAGCGACGAACTGCAGAAGAAGAGATAATGTAAATGAAGCTTAATGTAGTGTCACCATTTTTACCCAGAAGTATTACGCAACTCGAATTTCAAAATAGGCAGCAACATTGCTGAGATGCGAACCAGGAACATATCGAATACCAGTAGGAACCCCAAATATTTAGCCGCAACATTCGGGGTACACGCTCACTAAACTGAAATAATGAGACAGATGCTCCGGCCAGCTTTACGACCACAAAAATAACTTTCTGTACGGTACAAGGTAAGTCAGAGAATAACAATACTAGATTTCCGGTTTTCACAGCGCAGTTGAGATACTAGTCTCCTGAAACGTTACGCCGTGTGTACTGGTAAATTGTTACGAACGTTTCGGAGAAATGTGCTGCCTACTGCTTCATAGTGTAGGGGACTAAGAGGCACCTTCAAGAGGATAACAAGTTAAAACCATACGGAAAAGTGTTTTTCTTCCCTCCAAGGAAGCTATTTTATTGACAATTTTGCATGAGTTAAACTCCTTTTATGCTTTGATTTATTACTGCTTCGGACGGGGTGTGAAATCAACCAATCAGCCATATGTTTTCACGGCGTGCACCACAGGAACAACTTTAGGACAAAGCACAGAATTAAATAAGCGATAAACAGCCAACCTATTGTACAAGAGAAACCAAGATTACTTGGTAGCTGCTGACGAAGGGACGAAAGGCAAGCCGGTAACAGCATAATTATTGTGCATGCACGACCAAATGTCGTCTGTTCTATAAACACCTGCATAGTCTGAAGCTAAGAATGTACTCAAAACAGAATACACATTTTTTTTAAAGAAGTGTAACGCCGCTTGGACGTTCCAAGGTGAGTCTAGCAGCGACCACGCCATGCCGACTGCAGCAATGTACAGTGACGCAGCTCAGCTAGCAAGTTGTCTGGTCGCTGCTATTACACAATGAGGACAATTAATGAAAGAAAATAAAACAACACCCACGTCTTCAGTCTGAACATCAAAAACATTCTTCGGAGAATGCAACAAAAACCTACGAAGCGTAAACGTTCGCAGTCGGGAATTCCCACCATCGAAGAGTGGCTAGTGAAAGGGAACCGGACATTTATGTGGTTTCATTCAATTCCTCTAGACGGATACCAGACTAACATAGGCTATTATAGCTTCGTTCCACATCCGCATAGGTAGAAAAATCGCGATAGTAAAAAAAGGTAAATCAGTCCCATTACAGGTCCGAGGTGCCCAGAGGGTTCCGGGAAGTTTAGGTTCCCAGATTACGTGACAATGGCCCAGGATGGTGGTAAGGTTGTCAGCCTTACGCATCGGCCGCTTTTACCCCCAGGAAATACTCCTGGTACTCATTTCTGTTAGAGGCTGAGTCGACCCCAGGGCCAGAGTGCGATCGGAATGATTATGTCAATGAAAAATTCCAATGACACAATCTGGAATCGAACCAGCGACCTTCCGATTTGTAGCACAGCACCTTAACCACTGTGCTACGAAATCACGATAGTACTACATATAATTCGACACCACGTAACCTACGTTGTTGATAAAGATTCGCCACATAACTGAAAAAACAACGCCATCAAACCACTTCGTTCATTTAATTCTTGTGTTAATTATTTGTTAATCGTAGGTGTCGTAAATCATCGGTGTGTCTGATTTCAATACTGGCTGTAGAAGGGCGTGCATATTGAGAAACAATCTGTCTGAGCCGGGGAGACGATATTTAAGCCGCAGGAATGTGGTTTTGCACAACCAAGCATGCAAATAAACATGGCGGTATCATTTAACGTGTTGCGTCAGGAAAACGTGCTGTATAACCAACAGCTATACATTGTCAAACAACACTAGAGAGAACAACAAACAGTTCTGGGAAGAACTCTTGGCGGACATGCAGTTCATCACTTACCTCCATCTATTTTGGACTACAGGAAGCCTTACCTCCATGCGAATTTTTTGTGGTTTCTTTTTGACCGATGTCAGTACCGGTATCTCACAGTAAATACCAACACTTCTTTTACGCTCTAACAGCGATCCTGAAAAAGTTGGTGTAAGTCAAATTGATATTGCCACTAGAAATAAGAGGATAGCGTGATAGGACGCAGCCAGCCAAAGGGCGTTAAACAGAAAATGAGAGAGGGCAAATTAAGAAGTGGTGGAAGTTGGCAACAGGCATTAAAGTAACAAAGGAGGAAAACTATGAGCGTAAAAAAAGGGTGGCTGTAGTGTCAATGATTGGAAAGTCGGTGAATAATACAGTGTGAAGGTTATGGAAGAAATCGGTCGTGGCTTTATCAAAACACTATTCCGAAATTTTTTTGAAGAGTCTGAGGAAAACTATGTAAAATTTGAGCGATGAGGCTACATCAGCCTACTCGGTCCAGAAGTGTTCATGGTGCGGTATTTACGCATAAGGAAAAGCCGTATTTTATGGAGAGAACACCGATTTTGGGAAGATAAAATGAGAAATAATTTGATAAGCATACAAAGTGAAAAATGAAAATATATTCCTTGGTATAGCAAAATAATACGAACGTCCTACTAAGGCTCTTGAAGGTAGGGCCAATAGGTTGACCCGAAACTTCGGCAACTTACTACCAATCTACGAAGGGTAACATCCCAGAAAAGCGTAGATCTTACTCGCGTATTACTTAATTTGAGTTGCTTTCAAGCTGTGTTGGGCCAAACCGGCATTTTAGGCAGCAAATGTTAAAAAAAAAAATTACGCCGTTTTAATCAGGAAGCCGAATTGATTGCCGTCAACATGTCAAATAAACTGCATAGCAAGTGACAAAGACGCGGGTTTCTCCAGTATTTGTAATCGACGTTTAAATTTAAATACGTGTATTTATACGTTACCAGCTACATATATAGTATTTAAGTATAATCTCGTTGAACAACGTTGTTAATCTTAATTACGGAACAGCGAATTCCTTTGTTCATTTATCATCCTTATCAGCAATGTAGGCAGAAGCCACAGATAAATTAAGTTTGCGGAACAGAATTTACGCTGAATATTTATTCATGCACACGTATATTTCACAAGTGCCGATTAAGGACAGTACAGTAGGCTACAGAATTAATTTTATGCACATCAAACTGACTACCTGTAGGTTATACGCAATATACAGTCGAACCCGGTTATAACGACATCGGTTTATGCGACACCTCGTCTATAACGTCAGATATTCTGTGGTACCAATTAATTCCTCACTCTTAAACATAACATCATATCCCCCAGATGCAAAACCCTCGTTCATAACGACACAAAATATTCAACCCTTCCATGGCGTTATAACAGATTTCGACTGCATTTTGATCTACAGTCACCCTGCAAGAGCCCTATGAAGGTCTCTTCTATCTTTATGAGAAGTACCGTAATTAATTTACGTGATTCATATATCGCTGTACCAAACGATCACTGCGTAAGGGGAACCTGCCAGTGCATGGAACAGGGCACTCCAGATTACGGTGCCATTCCCATAGTGGTAGGCTCTAGAGTGGTAGTGTCCAGACTGCTCTGGGGCCCACCCAGCCTCCTATACAATGGGTACCGTGTCTTTCCCGCGGGTAAAGCGCCGAGGTTAAAGAAACAGTAGAGCAACACCTCTACTCCCCCATCTGTGCCTTCGTGGCCTGTTCGAGGGTGAACTTAACCTGTGTAATTGTCTAAACATGTATTTAATTTAAAGTTAGATTAGACATTCTTTCAACGAATACTGATTAACAAGAAAACAAAATGTAACGTGAATTATTAAAACAGAATACTTGCCTAGATATGTTCGAAAGTGTGGCTGCGGGTAAAAAAGAAAAAAAGGGCGCAAAATTGGTCTAGGCAACTGGAACGTCGTTAATAAATCAGAAACAAATGAATATCCTTAGACAATAGCAGCATAATTAGTTTTGCAAAGTTTAATTTGTGTGTGCAACAAAATATGTTTACAAGCAATAAACAAATACGAAGACCATTACATTAGCTAAATGGCAAAGAACGTATTTTGGGAAGCATGGGTGACTGTCCCGCTTTTATTGTGCAGGCTACGAACCACATTACAATGATCGCCAAGAAGCAACGCCAAGCAAATGTAGGCCTCGCGCGCAATGTGAAACACTGGTTTCTGACACTGAGACAAGGATGACAGCAACACCGATAGCGAGTGGCGCACCCAAACCTGACCTTCGTTACAGTATTTATATTCCTGGCACCAAAATAGAAAAAAGAACTACGTACATTTTTTTTATCGTCCGGGAAATTTTTACTGCGTAACTTCGACAGATTGAACAAAACACGCTTGAACGTTCGCATGAAGTCCGAATGGTTGCCCAGGGGGATCCACAATCAATCCACGTTCGTTAGTACGTTTCGTATTTAACAATAACATAGCCACTAAACGTTTGACGTTCAGGTGGCCGTGCATCGTGATAAATTCTTATAATAAAACCAACTAGATGCACTAATTTCTCAAATTTATTTTTGGAATAAAACTCTACATGTTTCGGACAGTTCCTCTGTCCAT
>Ga0123352_10014841_pt1 | contig 12406 bp, 9 predicted proteins | sample TergutLab28metaG_FD_89700 | JGI IMG/M metagenome (GOLD analysis project Ga0123352, IMG submission 89700) | Labiotermes labralis P1 segment gut microbial communities from Petit-Saut dam, French Guiana - Lab288 P1 | ecosystem: Host-associated > Arthropoda: Insects > Digestive system > Gut ... | reverse complement strand
TTCAAGTAGCTCCTCAATTGACCTCACGATGCTGAGTGGACCCCGTTCCAGACCCACTACTACTCAGAAAATCTGGTAGCGCCGGGGATCGAACCCGGGACCCCTGTATCTGTGGCCAGAAACCCTGACCACTAGACCACAGAGGCGGTCGACACAACAACTACTTTCACTAAAATGGTATTTAAAAACATTTGTCAGACAAAACTGTGGGTGATAGAGCAATTCTAATCACATGTTTGAATTCAGCTGGGGAAATACGTTGGAAACAAATCAGTTTTCATGTGATAAACATTATGTTTACCGGTGTGACATAACTTGTCGACATATGTTGTGCCCAAATCAAGGCCAGAGAACAGCATGATGAAAAGATCCTTTATAACGTTTAGATGGGTAGATTGATGGATTGTAGGCATAACTGACTGGTGGAAGGATTGACTCTTTGATTGATTGGTTAGTTTTTGTTTAGGAGAATTGACTGGTGAGTGAACGTTGGGTACAAGAATTTATTCGCGAGTGAATTGATCGGTGGAATAATTGGTAGGCGATTGAGCTGAGATGTAGAAAGACTGATTGGTAAGTGGGTTTATGGTTAGGAGAATTTACTGATGTTGATGTGTGTGGAACAGTTCATTGGTGAATAACCTCATTGTTGGAATAACGTATTGGTGATTTGGCAGGTGTAATACCTGATTGATTAGTGAATTTATAGTGGAGGGAATGGTTGGTGGGTGCTTTAATGGGTGGAAATTTTGATTACCGCTTTGGGATTGAAGATATGTTAGGCTGCGTTCTGTCGATTAGGAATGAAAGTACCTTTATGAGATCACGAATATATCGGTCTACGTATCTTTCGTTTAAACGTTCGAGACAGCGGAAAATGTTTACGAAATTTTGGTGTTAACTTACATGACTGCAGTATTGTAGTTTAGTAGTAGTTACAACAAGGCGAAGGGCTCGAAACGTCTTATGTTGGAGTGAGAGAGTAGCCCGAAATTTAAAAAACAGTAATAGCAATGTCGTGGTTGAGAGCAGTTACAGCTATTTCTCTCTATAGCCCACGCCACAGCCTGTTTACAATGTATTTCTGTATTACATCCTTAGAATCACTTTCCGTCTTCTACGCTGACGGTTCTCAACAAATTGCCTCACCTTTTCCTAAATATGAGAGTTCATCACGGTCACGGTCTTGACAATAGTAGGGTAAAGGTTAAGTGATCCCGTTACAAGCCCAGTGTGGCCCAGTGGGTGGGTAGAGGTATAGCTCTACTCTTCCATGATCGCGGCACTAGAAGGGGGTGAGTGGTCAGCAGCACGCCCCGGCCGCACTTTACCCCTAGGAAAGATCCGGTACCCATTTTACAGGAGGCTGGGTGGGCCCCAGGACCGGTCTGAACGGGCGGAAAATCTCGTCCCCACCGGGATTCGATCCCCGTCCGTCCAGCGCGTAGTCAGTCGCTATACCGACTGAGTTAGCCGGCCCACTAACAATAATAGGTGGTCTTATAAATTACAATCTTGCTCCTCATATAGCAGCAGAACACACTGTCCATTTCATGCTTCTGGTGTTCAAACATATATTCGGGCCAGTTATAAGAACAGTTCTTATATTTTCTGAAAGCAGAAGACCACATATCAAACTCATACAAAACAACAGGTAAAACCTTTAAATGTACCATCCCCTTTGTGTGTATATAAACTAACAAGAGGATATGTAGTCAACATATTACTAAATATACAGTTGTGTTTTTGACTGTACACTCTTTTATTATTTTAACTGGTAAAACTATTGTTTGGGGCCAGAGAAACGTGAGTGGTAGGAAGTGTCTGAGGTCTACCTATACATTATTTATTACATATCATCTTAATTCAGTTCAGAGAAGAGGCGACTTAACGATACTTAACACAACTGTTATCGATTTCACTATTCTTCTGTATTTATTGCTCAAACAGAATCAGTGGCACTGTTGCCGTCAAGTAACATGGCTGCTGTGCCGCAACACAATCCCAGTCGTAGCTACTTTATACACGCAGTATCAGTATATTTGTACTCTGGGTCATATGTTGTGGCGTAACATTTCTGCTAGATTTAACAAAAGCCATAAACTAATCCCAAATTAGTGTTACGTGCGTTCTGTTTTATGCTTTTTCCCCTGTATCTGACGATGACAAAAGCGCGCAACATGGTGGGTGGGCTTATTATTGTCTGTAGCTGCGTGTATACGTCCGTCATTTAATGGCGCCTGATATTTCATGTCATTACAACTTAAATTGTCCTAAATATCACAATTTTTTTTTCCAGAAAACCTTTTGTCTGCATGCAGTGGAATTTTTGTAGCATCTATTTGTGTTCTCACTTTTTAAGTTAACAAACGCGGAGTTTTAACTTCTAAGAATTACATTTATCTAATTTAATAATTGTCCAAAAAAATGCAACTTATTCAGTTTATTACATTGCTGTATGGATGGCAGTAGATCCAGTTAATCAACACCAGAAGCTGTATTTACGGTTGTATGAGCTCTTGATGATGGGTGTCAGCACCTGAAACATGTAGAGCGGCCTGCAGAAATGTAATTAACTGAATAAGTCGCATCATGTTGGACAATTATTAAATTAGATTCACGGTGCACGGACCAATGTATATAAAATACATTTATCTAATTACATTTATTCGTCTTTCACTTCTGTTTGAGCCAATAACTTTGCCTTTCGTCAAGTTGCATTCAACAAGACACATTAGAAATGCAGCCCATCAGTGAAACAAATGCTGGGGATTTGTAGATTTTCTGTCATTTGTAACTTAAGGAAAGACTTCGTAAGACAAATGAAACTGAATTTACGGATAATCCACCACAGAAAAAAAATCAAAATTCTCTGCTACGCAGGTACCGTAAACATGATTTTCAAATTCCTCATTCCTTTCATTAATGGAATGTCTTTTCAGGCCTCTTGTTGTCTTGCCTCCTCATAGTTTCGCTTTCTGTTCTTTTCAATTCCTCTCTTCTCCCTTGCCTACTGTAACCTTAGATTCCTTCGCATAAATAAAACACTACACATCAGTCGCTAACACAACATTTTATTTATATACAAAGGTATATATATATATATATATGTCCGGGCCACATGTTTCGACCCAGTCTGTCATCTTCATGCCCTCCAAGAACACAGATCTAAGCGTTGTTTAGTTTTTCTGCATTATAGGATACCAAATTCTTACAAGTTTCAATGGTAAACAATACATAAGCTTGTATAAATTGAGTTTGTTGTGTGATGGTTTCAACTTACAATTAGATATGTATCAGATCTGGCAGTATATTAGAACCACTGTATAAAAGATAATAAAAAATTATTTTAGTTTTAAAAGTTGGTATGATGAAATGTATTATATTATACAGCAATACAAGCTTACACGTAGGTTATTCGGAAAGTAAGTACCTTCTGCGCATATCTCTCGCGCATCCTCGAGATTGTCACTGCGCATGTGCAGTGACTTCCTCTATCAATTGAGAAGCCACAGACGCCATTTCGTGAAATTCGTGTAATGTTTATGTTTGTTCCTTGCGTTAAACATGTTTAAGACAATTGAAGGGGTCGCCGACTGTGAAATACGGTCTGTAATTCGTTTATTGAACGCTAGGAATGTGCTACCGAGTGAGATTAATCACCAGATCTGTCAAGTGTATGGTGACAATGCGATGAGTGATGGCATGGTTAGGAAATGTGTTCGGATGATCAATGAAGGACGAGAGAAAATACAGGATGAGGCGCGAAGTGGGCGTCCATCTTTGGTGAATGATGATTAAGTGCGTAAGGTCAACGAAAGAGTGCGTGACGACAGATGTTTCACAATTTCTGATCTGTCCCTGCACTATCCTCACATTTCAAGGACTCTACTCTATGACACTGTCAGTAGTGGCTAACATCGCAGGCGGCTGCATTCTATGAGGAGGGTACACAAAAACTTGTGCCCCTCTACGATAAGTGCCTCAATAATGGCTGCGAATATGTAGAAAAATAGTTTGAAGAATGTAGAATCTGATAACAATAAAACTTTATACGAAACCTTACTCGATTTTGTACAGCGAAACGGTATTTTCATTCTGAATAAGCCTCGTATATAAAAAATATAAAATATAAAAACCGCTTCTAGTTTCTGGTTATTCAGAATGTGGACTGTAGAGGGCGTAATATTATATGTCGATGGTGTAAGGATCTGATTTTCTTCCTCTTTTGTGGCGTGGGAAATAATTAGATTCCTTCGTTTTTTGTCCAGTCTCCATTCTTTAAAATTATATTTCACTTTGTTACATTCCACTTCTACACAAGCCAGTTAACTGTACGAATCAAATCATTGCATTTGGATAACCACAAATACTATGCAGATCTAAATTTCATTATTTACTCCCTTGTTTTGATTATTTGTCTAACCCGGAACACTACTTGTGCAAAGGTTTTTGGTTCTGTCAGATCTTGAAAGTAAGGTTTTTGTGGCTTCTGTCACAACATATGTAGAGAAGCTGTGGAGATTCTGGTTCATTTTTATTTTTGAATTATTGTTTCTCGTATGATTTTTGCATAACCTCTTTGGAAAAGGGAGGCAGTGTGTTTGTTTTGAATTTAGAGGAAATTAATGCGCGCACAGCCTTCAGCGCGTCATGAGCGTGAATTTGTCTTCACTATTCAGTAAATAATTTTTCATGGAGAATGTTAGTGCTGCTGCTCATGATATTCGTCTGAGCGTTGCATTTAAAGACGCTGTTCAGTTTGTGAGAATATATAAAGGTGATGGTAGATAAACGAAGTACAATTATTGAGCATCGATAAAATGATATTAACAGGGAATACCGAAGCAATGGGGGAAATATTTGTCCCATTCGCACTTCTTCCGCCACAAATCCTACATGGTCTAGAATGAATTGCAGCTAGTCCTATGACGTACTGCTTGAGTCATGGAACAGCTCTCTGTTCAAAGGCCTACACTTTGCATTTTACAGACAGTAACACCTTTCAGATGTGAAAAAAACGCTCTTGTATGCTATTACGTAGCGGTAAGTTGTAAACTCTTAAGGACGTTTCGGGGCCCAAACTTTCAATAAGGAATTATCACTAGCTGCTCCGTTATAGCCCAGAAGAATGATACGCTGTTTTTATTCGCTTCTCGCAGGTAGCCTGAAGTCAAACACCATTGACGTATTTTTCTTTTATTCTGTAGAAATAAATACCTTTGAATTTGCATTACCCAAGAAGTTTATGTAACATTTCATTATGGTAGGTTGCAGTTATAAATTAATAGTTTATTTAGTGACGCTGGTAATTACTCAGACCACCACGTGAGTGGTAAGGAAATTCAACAAAAAGGACTTGGAGAGGATTTGTAAAGAAGCGTCCGTCTCTTATTTCGTCGTGTTACCCAGAATATAGTGGACCGTCGGGGAGAAACCACAAAGAGTCTGTCAGTAACCAAGCTCAGTTTTCAACTCCGGAGCAATTCTAACCAAAGAGTCCATCACGTTCTTTCTGTTCTAAGTCTTGGGGCGGGGAAAAATTTCTTCTGAACGGAAACGTCTTTCAAATTTATTTTTCCTGGACATAATCTTGCAGCTTACTTGAGTACATTTAAATAATCTAGATACAGTAATAACTTTAACAGCATCACCAGAAGACATTACTGTCTGCGATAAATCCGTTCAGAGATGGGCATCGCCTGCTACACAGGCAGCCCCACAGAATCACATTGATGTGACTCTGGTTTTTATTTTCTGTTTACAGCTTCAGCCACAGAATCATTCTTGTTGTCTTGAAATATCTCTTTTACCATTTTCTTTGATGTAGCCCCCAAACTTTGGCGAATCGTTTACATATTCATATCTCCACAAAACTCTTCCCCAACAACAGCATTATTACCTACTGCTATCAGGGCAGATATTAAACCAATATTTCTATAGTGTAGATTATATGGGTTTTAGCTGGTGTACACGAAACTGAATTTGAATGTACAACGTTGCACTATTCTCACAACGTTTATAATGCGGTCCAATTTTAGTTGTTGTTCTAAAATACGAGGCTTATTCAGACAGTAAGTACCGTTTCGCTGTAAAAGAAATCGAATAAGGTTTCGTATAAAATTTTATTGTTATCAGATTCTACATTCTTCAAACTGTTTTTCCATATATTCACCGCCATTATTGAGGCAATTATCGTAGCGGGGCACACGTTTCTGTATACCCTCCTCATAGAATGCGGCCGCCTGCGATGTTAGACAATTCCGCACTGCATCTTTCAGGTCATGGAGTAGAGTCCTTGAAATCTGAGGAAAGTGCAGGGACAGATCAGAAATTGTGAAACGTCTGTCGTCACGCACTCTTTTGTTGAACTTACGCACCAAATCATCATTCACCAAAGATGGACGCCCACTTCGCGCTTCATCGTGCACGTTCTCTCGTCCTTCACTGAACATCCGAACACATTTCCTAACCATGCCATCACTCATCGCATTGTCACCAATCACTTGACAGATCTGGTGATGAATCTCACTTGTTATCACATTCCTAGCGTTCAAAAAACGAATTGCAGACCGTATTTCACAATCGGCGGCGCCTTCAATTGTCTTAAACATGTTTAACGCACAGGAATAAACATAAACATAACACGAATTTCACGAAATGGCGTCTGTGGCTTCTCAGTTGATAGAGGAAGTCACTGCACATGCACGCAAAGTGAGTATCGAGAATGCGCGAGAGATATGCGCAGACGGTACTTACTTTCCGAATAACCTACGTAAATGGTGGAAAACGTGACACTGCGTACCTTCCACTATAAGACCAATTACGGCAAGTGTTTTGGGAGATAAAAGTTGAGGGCAAGTAGGTGTTACGTCTCCGTTATGTGCTCAGTTCCTTCCTTGCACTCATAACACTACATGTTTAACGAAAATAATGACAACCATTCTGAATGTAATCCTGAATAATACTGTTCATGCTCTTGCAGTAGCTGGCTCCTACGCAGACACCCAGTCCTGTGCAAACAGTTCAACAGTCTTCGTCAGTCTTATTATCATACTGCCTCCTGACGAGTGTCAGAACAGTGCCGATGAGAGACACCAAGAGCCTTCTGTAATCCTCTCATTAATCATATCCCTAACACAACTGTTGTCACCACTGCGCATGGATTAAGTGATAAATTTATCAACATAATAAGCGAAACATTTCAACGGGTGAGATAATCTTTGAGTAAGTACAATTTTAGCGGGGGGGGGGGGGGGGAACGTTGTCCCTCTTTTTTGTTTTTAAATTTCTTTGGCTCAGAATGCTGTGACTTTTATACCTTTAACATAGAATGGTCTGATTATACTTATGTTCCTTCTTTGCGCCGTTGTCAGTTGTCAGAACAGCCCACGGACGTCGCGGCGCCCAGGGGCTTCAAGTGATTGGACATCCTTAAAATATGCATAGAACCGCGAGAGGCATGGTGATGGCGGAGAAAATATGTCCAAACACTACGGGGCAATTACTTGCAGCAGCGAAATAAAGGGTCTGCAGGAGACATCGATAAATGTCGTGACATCGTGGAGAATGGTCTACAGAAGACATCGATAAATGTCTTGTTGGCGATTAGAAGGGTCTACAGGAGACATAGACAAATGTCGTGATAGCGAGGATAAAGTTCTACGGGAGACATGGGTAAATGTCCTGACATAAAGAAGGGTCTACAGTAGTCATCGACAAATGTCGTGACAGAGAGGAGAAGAGTGTGTGCTGGGGACACCGATGATTGTCGTGATAGCGACGAGAAGGGTCTGCAGGAGACAAGAGCTGTCGTATCAGTGACCTATAGGGTCTGCAGGATGAAGGGGTCTGTGGTAGATTTTTAATTTACCCTCAGTGTCAGAGAAGTTACCTTCAAATAATAGTTGTGAGGGTGTGACCTTGCTCAATTTGACTTAGGAGGTGGTCATTTATGGGTTCCTTGAAAGCGGTAACGATGTCCGAGCTCCGTAATAACCAGGAAATATTCTGTTCAGTTTTTCAACTCTCAACTACAAAATCCAGGGAGAGGATTTTCTTATAGCTCTATATACTGCATTATATCAACGTAGGAGGGTTAGGGCAAACTAGTATTAATACTGTGTAATATTTTGTACTGCTGCTATTTCCGGTTTGATTCCAAAAATTATATGCGTGGATATGATTCCGAATACATCGCGGTAACCATTGTATCTTTAATAAATCAGCTGATTTATTTGAATTTAGACAAAAAATTTTGATTTTTGTACGATTAACCTTCTCATCTTAGCGATATTCACACATATACATGTGGGAATACATTTCACAGGGTGAGTTCATGGCATACTTCAGAATAGTGTTCTGGCAGTAGCGTCGGGTGACTGATGCAGCACATTAAAATCCTAATTCCCAGTTCAGAATATCATGTCTGCAGCTAAAAATTCGAATCCGGCCCCTCTCACAAATCTTCTTTATATCATTAAAATTTAATGAGGCTATCAACAGAAAATATTTACTCTAATGGAGCTCGTCCCGTTGTGTCCCAGAAATAACTAAAACAACGAGTTAATAATGAACACAGTTACCTAATGTCACAGGAACCACAATAATTATTTCGGGTCACACGGTCCCTCATCAGGTTTATACGGGATTGAAACCTTTTAGGCAGATTCGACTCATATTATGCCCTTGAAATATCAATATTGAGGTCTGAGTATTGATATAGAAATAGTATAATATGAGCTGAATTTGCCCACAAGTTTCAAGACTGTATAAACCTGATGATTGACCCAGTAGTTCCGATAAAATATAGTTCTGCAGAGTGATCGTTTGTTTTAGTTTTATTATCAACAATAAATCACAAATCTTTTCAGATTGCGATGGCTGGTGTGTTTGTACGTTTCACGTGTCTATTGGAACAAAGTTACTTAACATCCAGAGGTGTTGTCTCACGTGTAGTAATGCTGTGCCACATTCCACACAAACATGGAATCTTTTTATGCACAACAAAATGCTTTGTGGATTGAATGTGTGTTTTGAAAGAAATATAAAGCAAACAGGGAAACGAAATTGGAAGAAACTAACCGAGAAAGAAGGGAAGGCAAAGTGAAGGAAACTTCTGGCTTACTTATACCATGTGCGGCTTGTATGTGAGTGTTGGATTGTTGGAAAGGTTTATACCTCTTTTTTTGGGGGTCTCTTTGTTGGATATCGTATATTCCAGCCTGTGAAACACTCATTCACCTGCAAGAAAATAAGTGTGGGTAGCCTGAGTAGGAAAGAGTGTGTAGGTGTATGTAACAGTCAGCAGTATAAGGTAACAATATGCTTGTATGAATTGTCACTGAAAGAAGCCACAAGCTGGACGCCGGAACCATAGAGACCAATTTGTCTATGTTACACAGCATAACTGAAATTGTTACTTTTGCGAGTCTCTTTTGTCGTTACGGACAATTAACTTAATGGAAAACACGATTTATAATTACAATTTTATTACTGTTTTCACTCCAGTCCCGTGATGGCTAAGTTAATTTAGTGACTGTTTTAATGGCTGCAGAATAAATGGCTCATGTTTCTGTTGCCAGTGGGAACAAGAAATAGTTTGTTCTCCAAAACTTTTTAACTGGCTGTGGTGTCTACGCATCTACATACAACACGGAGGTTAAGAATGAATGGAGTTGTTCCTCTATTCTTCAAAGTGTCTTCTAGGCCTGAGTAGGGACAGGTTTACCGTTCAGTATAGCTCTGAATTTTGAAACCAGGTTGTCTTGGTTACTTTCTATTTGTAGGAAGACGGTTGCAACTTATATGCATAGAAAAATGTTTCCCGTCGGCTGGTTTTGGTAACTAATCTGCGTTTAGAAGAACACTCCAAAAACTATGAAGTCAGTATGCCATTCTTGCACTGACCTCCTTGAATTTCGTGTAAATGATAGCGCGAAAGTTTCTTGACACCAGTACGTTAATTTGACTTGCGATTTTTTTGTGCCGTCCTGTATATACCATTATGCTGTGCAAAAGATTTCCCGACTATCAGAACTACAGGCCGAATGGGAGCTGGAATTTTTTTATCCGTTTGCTTCCAAGAAATTTATGTCGTACGCCTGGTTCCTTGCCGACGAATTTCTGCCATCTTCCAGTTCCTTTTCTTTGAGCATCGTCTTCCCTTCTTTGAGTCCTGAAGGGCATGAGCGCCATCTATCGAGAGACACAGTCGGCTTGGACACATTCACTCACCTACATCATCTCATTTACATCGACAATATTATCAAAATCGTTGTCGACCTTAATAATGTGCACTTATTGCAAGACACGTTGATTTCCACTAAAAGTAAACTGTAAATTTATTAAGTTTTATGATGGTGTTTGATGTCACATACTGCTGTTACTCTCTTATATCTGACTGGATTCGTTTTGATCTTTATTTGGACGACAATGAACCTGGAGGTTCCATAGAATTTAAAAAACATCTTGAGTAGTTCAGTGGCTGTTAGTTTCTCGTAAACTGTACTGCTTGGAGTTATTGCCTAATATGGTAAAGGTAAAGGTAAAGGTAAAGGTAAAATTGTCCTCTTACACGTCATAATTGAAAATAGGTTCTTAGTTATACGATTAGCTGCATATATTATTAACGTCAGTGTTAATTGAAACTAAGTGGCTAGCTTCACTCCCTGGCCGCTTTAACCACGCGAAAATCGGTCCAGGCTCCCATTGGAGTCGTCATCGATCCGAGAGCCAATTTTGATTGTTAAAAAAAATCTCTTTCCACTGCATAAATCGAATCCCTATTCTCTGGTTTTACAGCCTGTGCTCCGATTATGCTGTTCGCTTCATTCCTTTATAAATTATAGTGTTTTCGTCTATTAGTTTTTGAAATCATCCATTAAATAGCTATACTGAATAAATCTACTATACTGCTGTGACATTGGAGCCACGGTAGCTCAGTCGGCTACGGGCTAAATGCCCTGGGAGACAGCTGTGTTTTTCTTTTCCTACGAACTCGGTCTGTCTCTGGGTCTTACCTGTCCTCCCATTTAATGGCTACCAGGGATTTTTCTCCCTGGGCGTAAAGCGGGCAGTGGCGTGAAGCTGACCACACTGCTCCATCTAGCTCCTGGGTTAAAAATTAGTAGAAGTTTAAATCTACTGCTCCACTCCGGTAGGTTATTGTGTATAGGACCACGGGATGACTTATATTTGTAGGATATATCCGTGATGGCGCTACTGGTATCGTTGTGAACTTACGTGCAATTTGCATTGTTTCTGTAGAACTCAACTTGTGTTATGAAGAAAAAAATACTGCGTGGGGAGAAAATGTGTTGGGTAACACATTTTTGTTATGAAACTCTTGTCCTAAGATGAGCTAAAAAATTGAATTTAGTGTTTATGTGTTAACATTCAGTTAAGGCAAAAATGTGGTACTGAACTGCAGTTTCTTGCACTCGCTATTAAGGTTAAGATGTATTCTATCATTCCAAGGACCAAATCAAAGACATAATATAATAGCCTTACAATGACGACGTCAATGGGAAACGTAAGTTACATGGCTTCATAGATGTTTATGGAAGCATTCTGGAGTACGCCTTATCGATTGCTAAATATTTACAGAGATTTCTGAGAAGCGTATTGGAGCGTAGTTTCTCCATATTTGGGCTTTAATAGTCCTAGAGGAGTACAACAGGCGTCACTCTTCATGGAATGCATAATCCTGAACGTGTATGCGCTACGCTTCTTCGCATCGTCTGTAAATATTTACCAGCCGATACGGGCAACACATCCCAGAACAACGCTGTGAAAACATCAGCTCTTGCCTTATAGCCGTCTAAGAATATACGTTAAGCTGGTAACTATGGAAAGAAATCTGAACGTTATAGAAACAAATATCCTTGACCGAAAGGCGTTAAAACTGTAACATTTCACTTAATATTTTTAAGCATTTACGGCATTGTAACAATTTATTACGTCAGTAACACAACATATATAATCATCAACTTCTAAAAGTTAAAATCTTGGCAACGTGTTACAGCTACAGTGAGCCATCATCAGGCCTAAAACTGAACATAGTTCAGGTACATTCAGTGATTGTGCACTCTATGGAATCCCATATGGTTTAGATTTTATATTATATGTCACATGGAGACTGAAAGTTAAAATAGAGTATACAATCTAAAATCCCAAAATATTAGCCTTCTATAAACAGTAAGTGTGGGTATCAGTTAATAACACAACAATATCTAAAAAAGATATTTAATAAAGGATGAAGTAAACCACATGTTTCGGCCTAATGTGGCCATCATCAGGTTTTCATCCGAAAGTATTGTGGTAGTGCTTTACAGGATTGGTATGGGTATGTCACGATGGTGAGATCTCAGCATCTGTGATGTTTGTTATATGCTGTTTATGAGGG
>Ga0123352_10014839_pt1 | contig 12407 bp, 10 predicted proteins | sample TergutLab28metaG_FD_89700 | JGI IMG/M metagenome (GOLD analysis project Ga0123352, IMG submission 89700) | Labiotermes labralis P1 segment gut microbial communities from Petit-Saut dam, French Guiana - Lab288 P1 | ecosystem: Host-associated > Arthropoda: Insects > Digestive system > Gut ... | reverse complement strand
TTCTTATGTGTTCAACATGTTTCGGACATTAATATATACATCATCAGAAGCTTGCGACTGTGCTGTTGAATTACCACATCCGTCGTTTTGTTCTCGGTTCGTTGTGTTAGAGATCTGGTGCGGTTGGGTTTGACTGGTGCCCGTGTTGCAGGCTGAAGCCGCACCAAATCTCCAACACACAACGAACCGAGAACAGAACGACCGATGTGGTAATTCAACAGCACAGTCGCAAGCTCCTGATGATAGATATATTAATGTCCGAAACATGTTCAGTACATAAGAAGTGAAATAAAACAGCAAGTGACATCAAGCTGGTCTTTTATTCTTCAACCATTACAATGATGTACTGTCCAATAAACATAAGATTCTGAAAGTTATCTATCTGATGGGTGCAATCCTGTAATGGATGTTTTAAATTATGATAAGTCAACGGCATGATGAACAGAAAAGTTAAATTTGTATTTAGGTCTAAATAATAAAAAAATAAAAATAAAAATGAATATAATAAAAACGGAATTTATATCGGAGGCTGCGTTCTCAGCGAGAGGGAAATGGATCTCCGTACGTATTTATGATGATTATCAGTCTGCACAGAACACAACAATGAAAGCTGAATTACCCGTGAAACAACTAATGTGTTCTAATTAATTTGACAGTGCCAATACAAACCATAGGGATTCCATGGGGCCTATAACAATTTTATTCTTTACAGTATAATCACGTTCTTTGATTTATAAAAGCTGCGGCGTAAGGAATACACCAATTAAACGCTACATTTAGCGAACAGCTTTGTATGGCGCTGGAACTTGGACACTTCGGTAAATCGATCAGCAATGCTTTGAAACTTCTGAAATGCTGTGCAGGAGAAAGATGGAGATTAGCTGGACAGATCGCGTGAATAAAGAAGACGTCTAACGCAGATCCAAAGAGGAAAGGAATATCCTACTTGCAATAAAAAGAAGTGATGCTACCTGGATTTGTCACATTTTGCGTAGGAACTGCCTGCTAAAACGTGCTACTGAAGGAATGATAAAAGAGTTGAGAATACTAGGAAGAAGACGTATACAGCTAAAGGATAACCTTAACCCTTGAAATGCTGAGTTAAATCCCATCTGCCATTTGCTGGCATTATTAGGAGCTCACCATATTCTCCACGTTAGCAGGATAAGGGTTAAGGAGGAATTTGAAAGAGCAAGCCCAACATTCACTTCTCTGAAGAACTCGCCTTGGAAGACGCTATGGACCTGTCACAACATAGACTATGTAATGAATGAAACTAAAGATGACTACGTGAACGAGTCACGTAGAAATCACTTTCAGGATAAGCAATGCCTTCAAAATTCTAGTCAGAAAAATTGTAAGGAAGAAATCCAAGCTTACGGAACTTAAAAAAATGAACTATGTGAACGTGGACTGGATTCATGCGACTAAATATAATGAGCCTTCGGATTCCATTAAAGACGAAATTCTTTATAAGCTACGCAACTGTTGGCTTTTCAAGAGATTCTACTTCATGGTATTGCACCATTCCGATCGGCTATGTTGTGGCCGCTCGGTTGCATAATTGCTCTAGACACCTTAGGGCGAACAAAGGAACACACGGATCGAGAGTGGCCAGGCTTTGGCAGTATTCCCAGGAAGAGAGAGTTGACAGTGCGACTAGCTAGATATTTCGAAGTGTACTGCATTAAATCCCACATCCTTCTGTACGGAAGCAAGCGGCCAACGACCTATGACGAAAGCAAAAGGGAAGGGTCTAAAAGCAAACACCAGGAGCTATGGATCTATGTGTTAAGCCGCGAGAGACTGGTTTACTCGTGAATCAGATATTTATGTTGGCATTACGGCCACAAAGAGCGATATTTCATAACGTCCACACAGACGTGTGACTGAGCGTCACGGATTGCGGGGGACAGCCTTGGATAAGACCCACAAGCCTGTTCATATCGTACAGAGATAATAAATCTTTTAGACACGCCATATTACGTTTCGCGGGGTGAGCAAATACAACCATATACACGACTCGTCACCATAATTGAAAGTCAAATTTTTACGTATGGGTGGCCAGTAAATTATGTAAAAAATGTGGCGAAGTTTAAGTACGCCTACTTGGATGCGAGAGAAACAAACGAAATACGAATTCAGGATGAAATTAAGAGATGAAATAAAAGCCAAGATATGCGTGCTACCTTTCAGTTTTACAACTTTCATCTTCTCTGCTATACAAAAGCCGGAAGATTAAAATAGGCCTAAAGTGAAGTCGTTCTCAGATGGAGGTTTACTCATCGCTTAAGCCGGCACTGCAAGCGAATGAGCAGTTCCTATACTTCTGGAGCTGAAATCTCCGGCACCCACGGATATGAGGCTGAGACAGGCTGCAGCCGTTTCGGATGCTCTGCATTGGACAAAACATTCTTTTCCCTGCTGTGAATCGAACCAGAACCAGTCTGCTATTTAATGGGTAAAGCGACTCTCCAGAAGGAAAACGACTTGGGAATGAAGATGAACATTTGCCTGCGTCTGTTACCAAGTTTAAGAACGCATTTCCACTACTCAATGCACTTAACGAATTCCCAAGGAGAATATTTGGACCTGAGGCAGAAAAAGCAACAGATTACGGATAATGACACAACGAGGAGCATCATTATTTACATTCAGTACCTAACACTGTTCAGGTGATAGAGGACGACATAACAGGGGCATGCAGCACGCAGCGGCCGCAAAACTTAAAGAGTAAACACCCATTTGTTCAACATAAGCGTAAATGATACGAAAACACAGATAGGGATAGAACAAAAATATGGCGGGAACGTGTCGACTTAAGTCTACTGGCGTAAAGTTGGGAACACAAGTTCCATAAACGGAGAGAAATTTGCCGAATAAGCTAATTATCAACATAACATGGAAGGTGCTGAACTAGAGAGGGGCTCGTTAGCACATACCTCTGTGTACGGAGAAAGACAATTGAAAACTTGAACCACCACCACAACAGACAACACAAGAAACAGTGGGCGACCATCTACGAATCCGCTGGGAAAATAACCCTCGTACATGTTACGATTTACAAAAATTGGAATACTGAATCACAGACCGGCGGTATCCATTTCATTGAAAGGTTTTTTGTTTGTTTTGAGGGGACTTCCGTTGTATGTTGTACGCTGTGTATGTGTTTGCCTGTATTAAACATATGCTGGCACGGCTCCAGCACCACCTAGTCGGGCGCTCATCTTACCAGCCACGTGCCCATACTCCCCCTCCCCCCCCCCGCCAAACCGCCATTAACCCAACAGCCGCAGAATCCTATCACGTTCCCCTACACGTTTAAAATATCAGTCGCATTTTCTTTACATTTCATTTGACAGAGTTTAATTTTCTGCTATTACTCGCGCGTGTTTTCCCTCCCATTCCACGGTCTGCAATGGACGGTGAGCGACACGGTGCCGGCTGTAGCAGCAGCCATTCCGCGTCTTTTACATCTACATTAACCTCCTGTTAAGGCAAGTCTAAAAAAAAAATGCGCTGTGTAATACAGAACAGGGCAGGTAAGGTACACATAACGTTCGCGTGATGTTCATACCTCCTCGGCTATCCTAAGGGCCTCACACAATTTCACTCGATAACAGCGTTGATATGACGATTTAATTTAGGCGGCAACAATAAAACGTAAAGTCTTCATGTAAAGTGCCCGACATTTTTGTCCGATTTTAACCAAATATGGGTTTTCTCGACAGGTTTTCATAAAAGTCCACAACATCAATGAGTTAAGGATAATGTAGGTCGAACACGACTAGTTTATTAGCAGGGTGTTAATGGAACAACATGTTTCGGTCTACTTGGAGGCCATCATCAGGTTTACAGTGTCTCTTAGAGCCAACATTGTAAACCTGATGATGGCCTCCAAGTAGGCCGAAACATGTTGTTCCATTAACACCCTGCTAATAAACTAGCTGTGTTCGACCTACATTATCCTTGACTTATTGTAACATACACAATGGGGATGCCTCAACTTAAGATCCACAGTATCACATTTCACTGAAATCCGTCCAGTAGGAGACGACCTGATACATGCAGATAGATGACGGACGTACTGGGGAAGTTAATAGGCGCTTTTTCGTGACTACGTGAACACGTCTACAAACATCAAATTTCGTATTTTGGATTAATAAACACTTCACCTCTCCCTTTCCTGGTTCTGTTTGATGTAAGGCACATATGCGATTCATTATAACATCAGAATGGACCTTAAGGAAACTGACAGTGATCATGAAGACTGGATTCAAGTGGCTCTGGATAGATCCCAGTGGCGAAGTCTAGAAAAAACAGGAATGCATTTTCGCGTTCCATAAAATAGACGAAATTCTGGAGTAGGACTCAGCTAAGCGACTATTAGCTTCTTTAAGGATTTGTAACATGGAAGCGCCTCTTAAAATAGCTGGCACTTCTACAGCTGACTAGATGTCAGTAAAGTGACGTTACGGGGCAGATGATGGGAAAACAGGGTTTCGGTTCCTTCAGGTCCAAGTCTTCTCTCTTTCGTAGCACCCAGAAGGCTCTAGGACCCACCACGTTTTCCAACCCAACGTGTACTAGAAGCTCTTTCCATGGGTACAGGGGGGCCAGGGTGTGAAAATTACCACTCACCTCTATCCAGTGCGGCTTATAAATACATGGAGCTATAACTCCACTCCCCGATATGTCTTCATTGCGCGATAATTAATGAAGCACGAAAATAGCTTTACCTGTATTCGCGTGTATATATATGTATGTGTGTGTGTGTGTGTGTGTGTGTGTGTGTGTGTGTAAGTATAAATGCTGGTTGCTGGTACAGGCACACGTCATTACTGCACTGCGTTTCCTCAGAAGACTATCGCTGACTGGGGCAAAGTGTTAACTAACAAACCAACCTGACAGAGGACTACTTGCTTGGTAAGTTGTTGTACTGGAATGAAGCCAACTGAATCCACCCCAGGGCGGGGAAAGCAGGAGTGCACACTCCACTTCACGGTCCAGTGAATCAAGTAGCCATGTCTGTACTTGATTAGTAAATCTGCAGCTACAGTAATTATCTCCTTTTGTGGTTCGTAAAGTAGCCACTGGTCCTGGTATGTGAAGTATGTTTGGTGGGTTCAGGGACAGAAGAATTAATTTCCACTTGACAAACATAACAGAGTTTCACTTTTTGTTTCCAAATGAGAAGTTCTGTCGTTTGAAAGCTATTCCCTTATACATAACGAACAGTTAACTGTACATGTTTCATTATTTTACACACCCGCTTTCAAAATGTTTTTCTTGTGCTTTATGCTAGAGGAAAAGTTGGCCTTATACTCACAGAGAAGAGCAGATATTGCATACGCTTGATAATAACATTCAAAGGAGGATACCTGTCCCTTAAAAAAAAAAAAAATCTGTACAGGCCTCGACAGGCCCTGAGGGTTCCAGGAAGTTGAGGCACATGAAGGTGGCAAGGTTGTCAGCCCTACGCACCAGCCACCTTTAACCCCCAGGAAATATTCCCAGTACTCATTTCAGCTAGAGGCTGAGTCGGCCCCAGAGTCCTAGTGCGGCCAGAAGGATAATGCCGATGTAAAATTCCAGTGACACCATCGGGAATCGAACCGCGACCTTCCGGCCTCAGCCCTCCACACAAAGCAAGTGACGGGAAAATTAAAAGAACGTATAAGGAACAACTTCATACTTGGCATCGTTTATAATCTGCTGTTAGCGTTAACACATTGTTTTGCTTGTATCTTTCCGCGTAACACGAGCTGTCCCGTTCTTATGACGCAACATACCGCAGTTACAGCTATGATATCTGAAGGCAATAGCCGAGCTTCTTATATATTCACAACGGCAGCCAACAGTGTCTTAAACGAAATATATTTATTTCAGCAATGAAATGGCGTCTGACAGAACTCAGTGATAACGCTGATAGTTCCAAAACAACGTGAACACTCTTGATGAACTGCATAACAACTGTCTAGCGGCAGTCACAATTCAGAAGGCGGTGACCGCTCAGAACACAATGCACCTACCGTGCGTTCGTGTCATGTCATCAGGGAGTCGAACTGAACAAAGCAGTTTCCTCTGTCCCCTACATTTCCTCCTCCGATGACTAAAAAGAACACGTCGATATGTCGAAAATGTGAAAAAAAACGGCCAAAAGGAAAGAATGAATGTGACGATAAAAGACGCGGAGAAAAAGGAAGAATTAAATGTGATCTCACTGACTTGAGGAAGAACTGCTGATTAAGAGCAAGACAATTTAAGGGGTGGGGGGGGGGGAGAAATTTGTGTGAATAAACCCCTCCTTCATTGAGAGACACGAGATGATACGAGTTTACATGTCGACCGACGTTCCCGTACGAAAACCAAAATACAGTACACCCTGTCCAAATACGTAACATTTTTCAAGGTATAATTAATCGTTTAATCGCAGATATGGGCACCTTACCTGTGTTTATAATTGCTAAAATATATAAGTCACAATCTTTGCCACCCGACCGTTGAAAATTGGCTTGTAAACCCAGTCTGCAATATATCACAAATACTCCTACAATTTCTACATAAAGGTTTCAGTATATTAAGACTTTATGATTATACTGAACACTTAGCTCACTGAAAGCAATACTAACACAACTAAAAAATTGTCTTTTGGAGTTAATACTACAGTTGAACTCCAAAATATAACAGTTACACCCGACAGTACCCGCACACTTCTCAGTCAAAACATACCCCGCTAGATGCCATTGCTGGCGGATGTAGTTATATTTTTGACCTCAATAGTAGTATTAACTTCAAGTAACAATTTTTTAGTTGTGCCATCATTGCATTCAGTGAGCGACGGACCCTGTACCATCGGTGGCGAATACAGTAAGTAAAAAAATTAATCTCTAAATTATATGCCAGCGAATTTATAGCTACCCACAGTTTTGCCTGACGCACTAAACTGCATGTTCATATTATCATGCAATTCATACTCACGTACCTCGTTCGCACCATGTGTGAATGGAACTGTCCACCCGGTTGGTATCCAGAAACTTCAGAATGTTACAGCTGAATGAACTGGATGGCCTTGACCAAGCAGTCAAACAGAAGTATTTTCTTCAATTCTGTTCTGACCAACCAGAATGAGTCTTAACTTTCGTGTAACCCAATTACACTCTATCATAAAAGCAGGCTGCCTTTTTAAACACCCAAAACGTCCCCACAAGTAGCTATTACATAAAAGAATTCTATAAAACCGTGGAAGGTAGTTCTGATATCTTTGCTGTGACGTACACAGTACGCCAGCACTTGAACATGCGATGGGTTGTGCTGCAGACGGTTTCCTGACCCCAAACAACTTGCTCCTGAAATATATATATATATATATATATATATATATATATATATATATAAGAATGCAGTAAGCTAAATTATTTCTACCCCTTCGATGTCTGAGAAATCATAGTGTGCAGCTCCTAGCCACTCGAACGTTGAACACTGGCTCAGAACGAAGCTATCAGACTCAAAAATCAGATCCCTTTTTTTTTTGTCTACAGCCTAACCAATAATTAAAACAGCTCAATATAGTTTGAGAATTAAATCCTTTATCAAAGTTAATGTCAAAACTAAAGAACGTTATAAAACACTGAACTTCATCCATTTAATTCTGCTTCTCTTAATACTCGATCCACTTCTTTGGCTCTGGCAGACGTTATAAAGTCGTGGTTCCCTAATCCGCTCCACAAACCCACCCGTGGGCAGCACAAGAAATTTTCAGGAAGTTCTCCAGGAAAACCAATCGAAATGGCTAGTTTATGATATTACAGTGTTATTTACAGGTTAATTAACGCCAAAGTAGCAACTGCGCTTCGTTTTACACAAGGAGTACTTTAGCCTCCTTACAAATAAAGTCGAGATCGGTTATAACGTCATCGCAGGGACCGAATACACTGTGTCGTTATAAACGAGTGTCTTTCTCTAAGCGAGGTGTATGCTAAAAGTGAAGGAAAAATATTTCAAGACAAAATACAGGTCTGCAGGCATATTAGGTAATGTTAACAGTGTGATGTACTTCAAATTTAAATTACAGTTAAAATTCAGAAATTAAAATTACTCCTCTGTAATTGTAGATTTCCATACAGGTGTACGCTAAAAACACATTAACTTACAACTAAAATCTAGGAATATGAAGAACAAACGTTATCATAAGAAGAGGACCCCTCATTGGTACATTGTCACGTCTCTCTTGCTTAAACCATTTAAGCGTCGCCATTCCGAAGCCACTTCGTACAGGCTCTCGAAATCGCTTTATTCTCGATCCGCTCTGTTCAAACGCAATAAAAATTTTGGTTCTCTTTTTTACAAATAGTCTGTATCACAGAATTTAGGAGACCAATTTCCCGACTAAACTCAGCTTTCTTTTTTCCTTTTTCTATTTGTCGTATCACTTTAACTCTTCCTTCGATGCTCAAGACCCCCCTTTTATCCATGACTGTCACCATGTTATTACGCTACCTGTCTCCTGTCAACTGCAGGAGAAGAAACGTAGAGGAAAATTTAACGCACAAAGTGAACTACCTTTTCTACTGTCATTTCCAGGCTTGGAGTTAGACGACTTGCAGTCTCAAGGACTAGGAGACGGTAGAATTTTCAAAATAGCCAACCTCATGGAAAATTACATTGGAACCTATGATTGGCAATGTAACATCCGAGGCAGATGCCCTTAAGTATGTCGTACTAAGCACGGCAGTATAAAACGTGCCTTACGGGAAATTAGTTGGTACCACTGAATGTATAACTTTATAAATGAGGTGTCACACAAACCGAGGTCGTTATAACAGAGTTCAAGTGTACCTGCTTGAGATAAACTGCGGGTTCCGATTAGGCTTTGTTCTCTTTCTACCTAATTGTATAATTCAGATAATTACAGTTTATCAGATGGAAAACCGGCTGTCACAAGAACAGGATACAGAACACTCTGGCCTAGGTACACACGTAGGCAGATGAATGGAATGGAATTCAAACCCGCGAACCAAGCCAAAGACCGTCAGCGCCAGTCACTGTTCTGATTCATTTCCTTAAGGTTTTCTTTTTTCCAGTACAAATATAAGACCCATGAAGCCAATATCATTTCATACCAAAGCAAATACAATATGCGAAATTTATATGAAAATCTAGGCCTACACGTGCTGTTCCGCCTCCCACACAAACACACACACACACACACACACACCATACGCCTGTTGCACAGATGACACAGGCAATCAGATTCAGTTCAAAATATGAGGAAAAAATCTCTACGTACAGGAACCACATCGCGCAAGACGGAAGGGCGGAGCTGAGGGAAAACTCTAAACCCAGCACAAGATTCTTTGATTTGAAACCCGAAACGAAGTACGACGCCACTATGGGATACAGACTACGTGGCGGGCATCATGATCGTCCATCTCGTACATGTTCATTTATTCTCCTTCACAACATTCCATACGTCTGTAATACGAAGTAGTTTCAAAAAGTTCCCAAAATTCGCTCGTATAATTTACAAGAACTGCTACTATGAATAAAGAAATAAGCATTAGCATCCTTGGTCGCCGTAGGGGTGCGACCAGAAAGAAACACCCCGAAAAATGGAGAACGAACGGTTGGTTTCGCCTTCACGAAAATGCTCCAGCACACCGGTCGGTTAAGGTCGAGACTTTCTGAGCAAAGAACAATGTGACAAACTCTACAGCATTCCAAGTATTATCCCGACCTAGCTCCAGCTGATTTTTACCTGTTCCCTGGACTGAAATCAGCATTGAAGGGACGGCGCTTTCCGGATGCTACTGACATCATCAAGAATGCGAAGAAATACCTGAAAAGGCTTTCATAAAAGTGCTTCAAGGAATGTTCCAACACCTTTACAGTCGCTGGAAGAAGTGTGTAGTTGCAAAAGAGGACTATTTTGAAGGAAGTGAAGCTTAAATGATTTGCATTTCTCAGGAATAAAGTGATTCCGGGAACATTTTACAGCTACCACGTAATTTTTCTCCTGTAAAGAACCTTAACAGATTGAAAATGTGACTTACTCTAGCCCTTTAAATGACAATCGAAGAAATACATATGTTTATTCTCTACGGAAGACGATTCTCCAAAACGTTGCTAGGTAATCAGCGCAGAATAAGCTCTTATACTCATTGGCAGGAACGTCCTACACTTCCTCCACTAAATGAAGAATACGTTCCCTTGGTTCTTGGGGCAGAACGTTATGTAGACTAATTTGGTAGTTAATTCAGTTATGAGAAGGATAGCACATCTTCCACGAAGTTCTAAAAAAGTCTGCGAAAAATAAGTTCGGAAGTTCAGTAAAGCTTGAAAGTTACAATGAAATTACGAAACTAATTCCAAGAATGTTGATAAAGGAGATAAGCCTTGGTCTCAGAAAATTATCGTTAAATAACAGCCGCCAGTAGAATACGACTTTTGTTTTTATACTCAAAAGAATATGTTTCGCAACAAAAAACGACAGCAAACTTAGTCTTCCTAACAACTACCAAAATATCTTCAGATTACAACAAAAGTTTCTAAAACATGATCGAACCTAATGTTGCTGTGTAGTGATTAGCCCTAATGCTTCGTAATCAGAAGCCCCTGGTTCGAATTTAGATTAATGTTTCAGTTCCTGTGGTTTTTCCTAAGCTGCTTAAAAAGATCGTTACTATGCATTTGTACTTAATTAAGGCTGCCACAACTCCGTAAACCTTATATACCTTTCTGTCACCCTCTTCATACGTTTTATGCTTGAACCAGACCAGACTTGCTTCCAGGTTGGATCCCTGCTAAACTGAGGATGAGAAGTCACTGAATGGACAGAATAACAGAATCGAGAGAATATTACCGTATGTCATTTCTGTGTGTCTGAGGGTTTAGCCTTTAGGTAATGTTTATTTATCGTAAGAGCATGATAAAACAGTTGCTGGGGCTGGAAATGTGGCCGGATAACAAAGAACGTGGAAATAACAGGCTAAGCTACGAAGACATTTAAAGTTCCATTTCCCATTTTATTTATTCCGGTTCCACAGTTCTTTTCCTTGTGCGTAATAATAATAATAATAATACGAAATGTGCCGTTCGGGGCATATTCCTTCAAAGGGTATGTAGTTTTGGTCACGGTTGATAAAGATATCAATATGAGGCTCAAATGTAAATTAGGAAATTACACTACTTGTCATAAGTTATATAGCATGCCAATGAACAAAACTGAAAAATCAGATTTTTTTTTTTTCACAATATGAACCAAAGCCCTTCTAATTATTCGCAGCATCTCAATTTATGTACGGATTCATCAGGTTAGGCGCCTACCTAGCTTCTCCAGGATTTCGCTTATGTAATGAAGTGTTTTAACATCGTTAGTTATATAACGCTGAAGGAAGGACGATTGCGAATGACGTACAGGGGAATATAAAGAGGAAGTCATCGTAGCGTACTTTGAGGTACGTTCCCAACAGCTGATGGTGGGAATGAAAAACTGCTACAGACAATTTCGTTCTGAGCTTCGAGGCCAAGCTTCCTACGAACTGTTGAACACTACGATGAAACATTTAGTTCCCCGTCGTTGGTCAATGCAAGCCTCTCTGCGAACATTTTAACGTTTCAGTTCCAGTAGCTAGATCCAAACGACAATCAGCCCAAAACAATTTATCGCCATTCGTTAGACAAAAGTGTAGAACTCTCAAAGCTCCCAAACTACAGTAACAAAATTTAATTCATTCGACACAGTCCATAAGATAGGGCTATAAATATAGGGATTGTAGACATTACAGCTTAAAAGAGATTTTTACACTGTACTCCCTCCATTTCTGCAGTTACGGATTCTCCCCTCGTTTTAATCGACGTATTCCGCCATCCAAGCAGGCCGACTCAGCACAGGAACCTAGCCCAATGGCTATCCCCGTCTACGAACATTAAAAGTTCCCTCGCACAATTTCAACGACCAGCCGAAACCTGTAACAGCATCGACTCATTTTGCTTGATTAGGTTCGGCAGGCGTCTACTGTGCTCCATGTCGTACTAAACTGAATTGTTGTCGACGTCTGGCACAAGAAGCGGCTTTAGAGAGTCGTATCTCAACAGTCACCGTAATACCTACAATTCCTCGATAAATAAGTACGGTATTACAGGACAATACTTACACATATTTCACAGGGTGTCCAAAACGGTGTCTACTATTTTAAACATGAGTAGGATCCCATAGCTGTGTTATGCTGTTGATGGTGACACCACCATCCAAGCGGAGGTGGTGTCACCATACACGCAGCACATCAACATGCTAGTCAGCACATGTAATTTTATCAATATTTTATACTTTAATATGGACTTTACACTTTTATTTCAAATGTAGCATTTCATATCTGTAAATTAACTTAGTTTGACGTTCTATGTAA
>Ga0123352_10014837_pt1 | contig 12407 bp, 5 predicted proteins | sample TergutLab28metaG_FD_89700 | JGI IMG/M metagenome (GOLD analysis project Ga0123352, IMG submission 89700) | Labiotermes labralis P1 segment gut microbial communities from Petit-Saut dam, French Guiana - Lab288 P1 | ecosystem: Host-associated > Arthropoda: Insects > Digestive system > Gut ... | reverse complement strand
GGCTCACGAGGCTGAGTGGACCCCGTTCCAGACCCACTACTACTCAGAAAATCTGGTAGCGCCGGGGATCGAACCCGGGACCTCTGTATCTGCAGCCAGAAACTCTGACCACTAGACCACAGAAGCGGTCCCTTTCCAGCACAGACTTTAATTTCATCACACATGACAAGCTGTCGCATACTAAAAGCACTGCAAGTCACACAAACTTTTTGTCTGAAATAAACTTGATTTATTCCACGCACAAGTACAGTTGTGTAAGAGAATGTTAACAAAATATTTGGTTAGACCTGTCAGACCGTCGTTTAATAATGTATCGTTACGTACATCCAGATGGCGAAGGGAGGGGGGGGTTGCATGTAGAATTCTACCCAATAATATGGATCTCTGAACCATTAGGAAGTGACAGTGTGCCCAGAGAGAAGAAAGTATTACACATCAGTTACCTAATTTGCGGTAGACATGCAAATGAGATATACGTACTGGATGTTGGTAATTCATTGGAATTTATTGCTGTTATAATCAGACAGAGGCATAAGTGGGGAACCACAAAAATGGCGGCGTAACGTTTTATTTAAAACATTTCATAGAATATATTTTCAATTAATATACGATAACCCAAACACATTAAATTTGTCACAAAAACAACGCTCGTTTTTAGAATATCTCGTAACTTCTTGGTGTTTCGACATCAAAACATCAAGGGAAGAGAGTGGGTGCCATTTGCTCCTAAGGATGTTCTTTTAGCTCCAAACAAGTTGCGAGAAATTCCAAAAAGGTTTCTTGCATAACAAAAACAATAGTTTTGTTTTAGTTGCTATGTACTAATTGAGTCAGAATGACACAACGCAATATCGTTTTTGAAAATAGAACACATTGTCAGTTTCCTAAAGTTGGTTGGTTTTTACCAAATGTAACGAACTGACTGTAACTTGAGAAGGACACAATATTTAAGTTCTCGAAACAGTGCAAATTTCTCATTGTTGTGGAAAGGAAAGCCCTGCAAGCAGTATCAGAAGTTTCAGGTTCTCAGACCAGTGTCGATGAACTTTCAGACGTTCTTGCATCTTATACCGCTGGAATGGTATAAATTACCGACATTTCGAAGGCACTATGATCCTTCAAAGCCACAGAATTACCCCACAATCGACACAGCGCAACATTTCATAAGGCATGAATTGCTAGACGAACTGACGGCACCAACAAAATAGCCACTGGGCAGAAAATGGAACGCGAAGCTTGCCAAATACCAAGTACCGACTACTACGCCCTAACCTGTGGTGACGTATCCTTACACATCATGGATCATTACATTTAAAATTACGATCCAACTGCTGTCCTTATGTTGAGATTTGATCAGAGTGGCTAGAGATATTGATTATAGTATGGAATATATCAAACAAGCAGAACGAGATACACTATAGAAGGTGGTCCTCCAGTGTGGGAGTTGGGATAAAATGCCACTGTTACAATGCTGGGATACTGCACTACAAGACGTAAGGTCGCGTGTTCGATCCTCGATGGTGCCAATGGAATTTTTCATTGACATAATTCTCCCGGCCGCACTATGGCCCTGGGTTCTACTCAGCCTCTAACAGAACTGAGTACTGGGAATGAGGGTAAAGGGGGCCGGTGCGTAGGGCTGACAACCTTACCACCTTCATGTGTCGATTGTCGTGAAATCTGGGAGCCTCAACCTTCTGGAACCATCAGGGCCTGTCCAGGCTTGTAATGGGATCGCTTTACCTTTTAACAATGCTGGGATACTGCGAAATTATACATATGTCTTTGAGCTCAAATAACATTGAGTGGTGCAAGCTTGTGAACGGTATAATAAACATTCAGTTACACAATAAGAGATGTAGCATTTCACGAATGCTTAGCGACTGTCAGCTTATGAAGGATTGTGCTCAGTGGAGCTAGGTAATTATGATTACCAGCTGGCTGCCCGATGGTAACGCCGTAAACCAACCTTTCCGCTCATCTATAAATTGTGTTCAGTGCAATAAATACGGCAGGTCTTTCCGCTGGAAGTGTGTATTTATATTACAAGAAACTACGGGGAAAACTTGTGACATATAATTTACTTCAAACGTTTGAATAAGTGTTATGAGATCAGCAAATTACACATTAAAATTAGACAGTTTATTACCCACTGACGTGCATAACCTCCCTATTACCGACAGTTTTCTGACGCACACAACCTCCGCGTTTCGCACCATCGCCATGTCTATAATCGGTAGCACATAATCAATAGCTCATACATAGTTTATATGCATTTTACATCCTACCTGTGTACTAAATTTATGCACAATAGTCACCTCCAAGTACCAGCCTTTAAGTATTTCAGCTTGAGTCACTTCCAAAGTCTGACTGCGCGTATTATTTCAGCAGTCACCCTCAAATTAAGCCCGAACGTATTTCTGTTTAATAGTCACCCCCAAATATCAGACTGTACGTATCTCCTTTAAATATACACCACCAAATGTAAGAATGCGCATAGTTTTGTCAAACAGTCATCTGTACATATACGCCTGCACGTATTTCTGTTCAATGGTCACCCCCAAATATGGACGTCGGCGTATTATTAAATAGTCACCCTCAAATGAACACCTCTTTGTGTTTCTATTCACTAGCCAGCTCTACCTGCAGGCCTGTACGTACTTGGACGCAGTAATCACCTCGAACTGTCAACCTGTACGCATTTCCCTCGTCGCCATGATCTTGCATAATATTACACAAGGTACCTTCAAGAAACCTGTATATTGACCTAAGTTGTGTTAGCAGGTAACATTTAAGCTAGACTCAGTAACAATGCATTGCATCAATGAGAAATTTTCACAGTCACCAGGCCGGTATTACTAATGGCAGTGTTATAAAAATGTCGACTGAACTGCCACTAGAGGCATTTCATATCAATAATATATCATACACCACTCATTTCCTGATATATTTTTCATATATATGCGTGTGGATTTGACTCTGCTTACATTTTCCAGTCATTCGTTGTCATTGCATTGATGTCTTTTTCGTTAACACTTAAAAGGCCAATCTGACATTAGATAACTTATCTTTATGTTAACTAGATCAATCAACAAGGAACAGTCAGGTACAAACGTACTCAGATTTTGTCAAGTACGTAAAGTCATCCGGTAAGTTTCGATCTTCAAATGGCTTCACGCATTATCATTAGCTAATGTTGTGTACATAAGTTTATAGTTAAAACTAAAACACAACCATAAAATAATAGAATAATATAAATAACCAACTATATGCAACAATAACAACATGTTTCGGGCGATTATTTCGCCCGAAACATGTTGAGCTGATTGTAATTATCAATAAAATTTGTTATTGTTGCATCTAGTTGGCTATTTATATTATTATATCAATGATGCACGGTCACATAAATATCAAAAACAGCCATAAAGTTATTTAAACTTTAAAATTTGGTCGAGAGGTTTATTTATCTTTAAAATGTATGAATATAATCAGAAGTAGGACTCCTCATGTTTTTCAAACACATGTGTATGCAAATTGTAATCTGTGGCATAACGAGCTTTTATTGCAGTCGATTTGGCTTCTAAGAATCGATTTCGTCTTGTAGTTTCCAGAACTATTCTCCATTGCCATCATTTGGGCGAAGTTTCGCTTAGATATTCATGTGGCATGTATATTACAATACACTGTTAAGTGAATATCGATGGAATTAATTTGATGTTATAATTATGCACATAAATTATTTATGACTTCAATCTAATGCTTACGTTATTAATATGGAATAAACTCTAAGATACGCAAGCACACATCCACACTGGTTCTTATTCAATAAAATGTAAAAAACACACAATACTTGCTCTGACATGATTCAATACAAACCCAGTAGCTAGAACGCCAATATGAACACATATGGGTGGCTACGTACATATAGAGACCGAAAGGCCCCACATTTAACCCCAAACTTCGCCAATAAATTTAAAATTTTTGTAAAGAAATCCAAAGATCCGATAAGCGTTTTCAAAACTTTTTCGAAAAATGTTAGTGGCATGCTATTCTAACATAGGTGAGGAAGCTCTTTCGGTTGGTTCGAAACTTGTTAATGCGGATAAACAGACTCATGTACCTTATGATAATAAAAGAAAAAATTTTTTAAGCGATTAAGAAACGTTCGCCGATAAGAAATAATCTAAACGTGTACATTTCTGCGATACGGAAAGCAGTAACCGAATTATCTCAATAAATAGGTCATATGTTTGGTCTAAACTCTGTTCTTTAACGGTGGTGCTGTGGGATATACTCACTTTCTTCGTCCGGTATAGGCTCCTGAATGCGAGTTTCAATCTCTGACGTAGATTTCTGTCTGCGAAGGAGTCGCGATTTGGGCTGGCAGCGCCCCACTTTCTCTTGGCAATCCACATGAACATTGAGCTTGCATATTCGGCATTTGAGCCCTTGTCGCGTGTGGCCTGAAAACAGAAACGGAAACTGAATTGTAGCGATTGAGCTGTCAGGAACACCCCCCCCCCAACCCAAAAAATGCAAGTAGGCACAAATGTGAACCAGATCTCTGTGCGCAAAAAAAAAACCATCGGCTTGGAGGTGCGCATTTTTTTATTTCAGAACCCTCCTCTTCTTTCAGAATTCCCACGTAAATGTCCCTCCAAGTAACGAGCGTCGGGAGTCCTAAAATTATAACTGGCCTACTGACTAACTAAATAACTAACTAACTGACTAAGGAACGAACCAATAAACTCACATACTAATCAACCAATCAAAAATAAACAAACCGGCAAACCAACGAACAAACCAAAACAAAAAAGAAACAAGATATCATATTATACTTTATTTAACTAGGCAGCAAGGAGACTAACAATACAATATGTGTGAGGAAGTGTTCGTGGCCTATAAGAAGTATTACGGCTGTATTTGCCTGGAGGGACTGGGGAAAATCATAAAAATCTCGATCAAGAAAATGCTATGATGGCAGAGATTCGAGCTGAGCACGTTCCACATAATCTTCAGAGTCCTGTTCCAGTCCTAATTTGTCTACCATAAATCCCACAGGAACGGATCTGAAACTAAACCCAGGCCTCCGCGACTAATGTACCCCGACTAACAACTTGAGCTAATATTGAAGGCTTAATCTGGGCTTCTTAACCTCATTCTCAGAAAATAAATATAGCCCTGGAATATGCAGACGCGACCTCTATATAAATACAAGTACTGGAATTTGCATAGAAGTGGTTAGGGAAAGCAGAAAAATCTATGGAGAATGCGGGGTTTGGAATTCTTTAATTCCCGTCAGGGTTCAAGTAGGACGAAAAGGGGGGGGGGTTCCCCGTCCAGTCGGATTCCAACATTCTGCGGCAAATTTCCGCTCTTCAGACGTTTGCAGTAGAGCAAACAGTTCATACATTTTGCTATAAAATTAACTTTGTTTACGTATATCAGGTTTACCTATAAGACGAAATTCAGACCAATATCAAGTAGTTTATTTTGTAGATTTCTTGCAAAAAAATGCTTTCAAACCCATGAATATATTTCTTTATATGCCCATTAGAACGTCCAAATATATCCTTGTAAGCAATTCAGTCAACTAGAGGAAATACTGTAGTGTTAGTAACGACAGTGAAATATCCGTTTGCATTCTGGGGGGAAAACTAACAATTCAAATCTATAGTTACGGTTTTCTCAGGTCCCATCCACTGTTATACTGTTACACACTTATGGCGGTGAAAAATAATTCGCACTTATGGCTGTACTAAACACGGGAACGATGTAACTTTATTCAGAAACGAACTAACGACAGAAGCGGAAGGAAGAATAAGGTTGCTGTCTTCTTCCGGGCAGGTTCTTAAGACCAGCGATCCTAATGCATTCACATTACGCAAAAACACGATCTATCTCAAAATTCTAATGTAATAGTCACGACGGAGTATGGCTCCAACCAATTTGAAACCCGGCACTAGAATGTGGGTGGTCAGCATCGCTCTCCGGCTGCTGTGCCTCCACGAAACAGTCAGTACGGTTGTAGCAGTGTACGGTACATACAGCTAGATTCAACCCACAATAAAATTCAACCTATGGTTATGCAGAGTACATAGGGGACATGGAAAGTTTAGAAAGACATGAAATGAGAATAATGATAGGAGATTTTAAAGTAAATGCAAGTGTTAAGTCTCCTAACAGCAGGAGCGCGACCAGACTTTTTTACTGGGGAGGGAGAGGGCTGACAATGAGGTTAAACGTGTGTATAAACTTAATTTGTAAGTCACGTTGCAAGCATAAATGTTACAGAAACTTTAAATCTTATTGTTGCACCATGCATTTTCGTAGAATCACTTCTATTATCAACCAACAACTGCACTTCCATAACTTTCAAATAAAACACTTTAAAAAGACTTAAAATCACTCAGACATGTTTCGATCTTGTCAGATCATCATCAGGGAGCTTTGTCGTTCCTTGCTAAAGTTATATTACAATATTCACAGTTTAATTCATTTTTGCAAACAAGGTGTTGTGGCAGCACTTCTTAGCCAATGAATTTATATACATACAAATGTAACTTACCACATCTTCTGTGATTCATTCGCCTACTTTAAATCACAAGGTTTAATCTTCTTGTAATTTTTTTAAATTTAATCTAATTTGATATCTTCAGTTTTTATTTTATTTTTCAAAATTCTCATGTACTAGTCTCCAGCCGTTTCAATGGTTGATATCGGCTGAAGGGTAAATCAAGCAAAAACGTTGGATATCATCTTGCCTTAAAAATCCGTGTTTTTTTTTAAAATACGGTCTGAATGGGGAAGGATGCAGCCCTGTGGACCCCCCTCTTGCGCGTGCCCCTGCCTATCATATATATAATTTTATTTCATTTGTTGTATTTACCGTTTATTTAACGACGTTTGAGTAGCCCAGACTTTATAAGAATAACGTCTAATGTAACAGGATTAAAAAATGTATTGGAAACGATTTGAGAGGAGGAAACCGTCGTTGCTTAACCGTGCAGTCCTATCCCAGAACACGCCTGGAGATGCTGTGAAAACCCATGAAAATCACAGTACAGCACATTTCAAGGTTACATTGCAAATAGTACGTATACTTATTCACTGTAATGCCACTCAAACCGAGCTCTGCCCGTGTCTACACCATGTTCTGACGGAGAGCGCATTCTTCATATGCATAACTACCTGCATTTGTCTGCCCTCTGACGGCCAATGACTGAAATACATATCTGCCACGTACGAAACAAGAGTGCTATCCAGTAGATGCTTTCAGTATTTCAGCTTCATATGCCTTCAGTGTGTACAAACAAGACAGGCGATTACAACACCAGGTTCAGCTCTTTCAACTGGTTTTAAAAACGCGAAAAAGAAATGACTGTCATACCTAATGACAAAGAGAGCCAGTATTTCTTGAGTGACAGGAAACTGGACCAAACTCTCAGGCTTTCAAACATGATGTTACTACAGTGATAGTATTGTGGTTTAGAACTACGATTATGATTTGGCGTTGATGTTTCAGGGGAATGTGTCACCTTCATCTTCATGGAAGTTGAAATAGATTCAATATGATTTTAAATTGATTGTAAAGAGAAAATGTGTTTTTCATAGGGGAAGTCTGTTAAAGATTACGAATAATCAGAGCTTAGAAAAGGGAACGAGACAGGTAATATATTATGCAGACTATGTTCTAACTTCCAAAACATAGGATAAAAATTATTTCACAATTCAGAATAATATCATCGAACTCCACGAAGCAACCAATTCACAGAGGCCTGTTTATAATCGCCGGTAAACCTACAGAAATAAAAGTGTGTAAATTAAAATCTATTGGCTATAGCCTTTAGCCTACAATTTACATTCTCACTTTTCCTGCCGGAAATCGGTCTATATGTACAGGAAAACGTCATGATCGAGTGGTTATCAATCCTGTGTTTTATTCGACAGCTAACGGGTTAAAGTACAGGACAAACACGATGTTCGTGATTCAGTAGGACCGATAGAAACGTCACGAACATACGAACCACCAACATCAAAATGTATTAGATAATTTTTTAACGGAGACGGGATGTGTCCTCTGTGAAATAAGAACTTAATTTTTGTATATAACGTAGCTGAATTTCACTCTTCAGAAAGATCGAGACAGCAATCAAAACTGTTTTGCGAGGTTTGGACCCTTTACGTAAGTGCAGCTGTAGTTGAATTTCGCGGAGTAATTTCGTAGACAGGGAGGCCTAGTGTGAAGAAAAAATTTCCTCCGAAACGTCGGCACCTATCTACCCCAGTTCATGGTATCATATTACGAAAAGGTGTAACATTTATAAATATTCTGTCCGCGATAATGGGACTACATAAACATGAAAATTATAGGAACGAAATTATGGACGTCGAAAGTAGATTGCTATTGGATTGCGTGTGGGTTTGATGAGATTCAATTGCAGCTGACTGGCACGTTTTATTATGTTATGTTGAAGTGGGGTCAGTTCCTGTGACAGTTCGCTTCCTAACGCCAGGCACACATGTTGCAGTCAGTAGATTGTCATCTCATCCTCGTCATGCAAAACCGCATTCACTTCCCAAACTCTGGCTTAGCTGTCACCCAAGTCTTAAACACGTGGCTTTGGTCCGATATTTATCCTATTTTTCCAAATATTCTGAAAAATCGTTATGCTAATTCATTCGTGTAAAGTGATTCGTCGGTAGAGGTGGCCAGACGCTCAGGCTGTCCTGCTGAATCTGTCTTGTGCCCGCACATCTCGTGCTGTAAACCCTCGTATGTCAACTGCTTCACTCCACACTGCGAAGCAACTCTTTCCGTTGAACGCACAGAGCGATACAGTCCGTCATTTACAAGAGTTATAAATGAGGAAAACCCCTAAGGGTTTTGGAGTCCGAGCCGTGAAACATTTTCAGCAAATCTTAAATAATAAAAGAGGCGTGCGAAATATCTGACAGGAAAAATCATTGCTCGCCTGAAGATACTGAAGAAAACAAGAAGAAAGTTGAGTCAAAATCTAGGTGATCTCATGTGATCTCATCTGTAACAAAATTTATTATCATCATCATCGTTGTTGTTGTTGTTGTTACAGCTATGAACCTGGTGCCGACTCAGCCTCTAACAAAAATGAGTACATGGGATATACGAGTATCCTGGGGGGTAAAGGCGGCCGGTATGTATGGCTGATAACTTTACCATCTTCACGTGCCGACCGTCTAGAAATTTTGCAAGCCTCAACCTCCTGTAGACCAAAGGGACTGTCCACGCTTGTAATGGGGTAGCTTTTATTATTATTGCAAAGCAAAGGAACTCTCGCAAAGGGCAATTGAACATAAATTTTGTGTTCCTAAGTTAAGGTTTAGACAAGCGGTCAAAGGCAGAATGATCGAAAAACTTACCTGGAGTCACAACCCAACAAGAAAAAAGAAAACTCGCGCGCAGTTCAGACTAAGGCAAACCGTCACGCACATTTCTGTAACTAGCTACATATGAATGGATGTGGTAGGGAAATTTTATGCAAAAGCAGTAATGTACGTAGACGCACCTCTGAGCACTTGTAAGCAGACGTCACAAGGTGTTATCTTCTTGTAAGTGTACTCCTGGAACGTGTGAGCTGTTGTGTCCAAGCCGCCTACTTGAAATGCTCCTTCGCGGTCTTTTCCATTTTTCCTGCATGGGAAGAAATGCATCATTACTATAGCGAATATACATATATATATGAGCACAAACAATACATTTCAGCGTTTAACCTTCTGTACAGTCGTGGACAGCCTGTCTTTCTTACTCCCGTAATAGTTACAAATTTACCAGTCAACATCTGCTGCTATCTCATATACATATTTTGTCCCATTGCTTTACACAAAATCTCGACTAAGTACACTCACATTAAACTATAAATCTTATGCCTGGTGTAAGAATAGATGGGAGGTCTTAGAGGAAAGTACCGTAAGCCGCTTATCTTAGAGAAAGCGTAGTTCGCCCAAATTTAGAGGATGTGACAAAATGAAGGAGCAAAATAAAATCTAATACAAAAAGAATACTAAACATTCAAGTATAAACAGCTGACAAGGTGGTGATTCTCCTCCTTGGGGACTGAATTCGGATTAATAAACATTTGATTTATAAAAGAAGTTAAGAAATGTTACACAGAACTTCGGTTTTGACCATATTGAGGGAAAGACCAAATTAAAAAAAAAAACGAGATTCGAACGAACCGGACGTAACAAGACGCACTGGATAAATGAGAAATGCGTACGAAATTTTATGTATCTTTCCCAACAGCGCAACTATACAGGTCTTGTGTATTGATTTTTATTCATTTCTACGTGGCAAGATAAATGAAGACGTGTGTGACAAAACACATCACCTCACCTAAGTGTGACAGATTTTAGTGGAAAAATAATGGGAAGAGATCGCTTGGAAGACCTAAGCATAGGTGGGTGAATATTATATTACGTCCAGATTCGGACGTGAGGTTACAACTGGTTCAGGATACGGTTATTTGGGGGCTATTTCAAACATGACGTCACACTTTATGGCTCCATAAAGGAGCACAGTGTACTGATGACATGAGCGACAATCAGGTCTTCAATAAAGAACAGCCGTATTGAATTAAACCTATTCGAGATTGTCAGTTGCTGGAGATAGCAGCAGAATGCTGCCAAACAGTAGCAACATGACACAAAATTCACTGTTATTTTTGTGTTCGGTCGTTTTAGGTTACAGTGGCCCGGGGTGTGACGCCGTGTAGTTTGGTATATTAGTATGTATAAAGTTCTCGGAAGACCATCGAACACCCTTCGTTAGAGTAGAAGGACTGCTCTACTTTCAAGATATAGGTGGCGACTTTCTTCGTAACGGTGGTACTTATGCACCAAACTGCACAACATCACAACCCCAAATACTGTGATATGAATTCTCAATGTTGTGCTAATCTCGAATCTTTCACATAATCACACATGATAAACGTTCAGGGCGCCGCATGAGGATTAGGATTCGCATGGAGGTGCCTTTGAAGTTTAGGTTCTTTGGGGATGTGACGCCGTGTGATGTTGTGGAAACTTATCGACGTTCGGGAGGAACACACTGCCTCTCTATTCAGGGTAGAATCTTTTTATGGACAAAAATTTAAATTTTTCGGCACAAATTAGTTATGGCCCATGTTAATTGGCGATACTATGTCGTAAGGCTGTAGCGAAAACCTCTGGAAGTTTCATATATATATGTATGAGATTTACTTGGGAAAACCTTTGTTATCTGCTAAGGACGAGCCCAGACCATTTGCGAAAGTGGGCAAGTAACTACACAAGAGGCACAAATAGGCGCAGGCGGCGATGTGCATCACAGCTACGGTCATTAACGCTTCGGCAGTTATTTTGGGCCAGACTCAGCACAGGTTGTAATGAAATAAAAGCAGAAACTCGACACTACGTTATGGACTCAGTATAGGCCCTGTTTGCAGAGGCATCAGGTTGAAATTCAGAAATACTCTAGCAGATTCGTCTAGTGGCACAGTTACAGTATGCACATTCATTGTGAAGTATGCACTTCCTTCCCTTTCTAATTTATTGAGCCCCACTAATTAAAATTTGCAGTAGAATTCCTGCGCCACCCACATGGTACCTTACACTGATCCATGATAATATTCCATGGTTACCTCCTTTCTGATTCTTACCCGACCGTTTGATTTTTTATTTCGTTATACGTTTTACTCCGGACACTACATAGTTCAGGGTGGTGGCCTAATTTGTAAAATGGAATGTAGAATGTGCAGAAGGAAGTGGGTAAGGCCCCCTACCGCATAATTGTACAAAATAAAAAATCAAACATTTATTTGCAGCAATATATATTTACGAGACTACATGGTTACGTTTATTTGAAACTGCTATTAAAATTTTAAATTGAGCAATTTCCGTTGTGTATATATAAACAATAGGTGTGGGGTCAGTCCATAACACAACAATATATATTTAAAGGTGTTTAATAATGATAAAGGTAAACTACATGTTTCGGCCTGAGTGGCCATCATCAGGTTTACGTTCGAAAGTATAGTGGTATTTCTTTATAGGGTTGGAGTGGATACGTCACGATGGTGAGATCTCAGCATCTGTGAAGTTTGTATGTGCTATTGGGGGGAGGGGGGGTGATCTGTAATGTGCGCTATCCTGGGGGCAGCTTTAGTTTCCTCGCTGTTGTCCTGAGCGGGTCTCCGGTTTCTGTATTCCTTTCTGCTGTCTACTGCTGGTGGGCTAATGTGTTGTGTGTGCTCTCTATCCTTTGTATATGTGGTGTGGTGATCTCTGTGTCCGGTCCGTTGTGGGTTCGTGTATTTGTCCTCCATCCAGGGTGTGTCGTATTTGGCGGATAGGTGTTCCGGTGCTTGACCTGTTTGGTGATTATTGCATGG
>Ga0123352_10014836_pt1 | contig 12409 bp, 10 predicted proteins | sample TergutLab28metaG_FD_89700 | JGI IMG/M metagenome (GOLD analysis project Ga0123352, IMG submission 89700) | Labiotermes labralis P1 segment gut microbial communities from Petit-Saut dam, French Guiana - Lab288 P1 | ecosystem: Host-associated > Arthropoda: Insects > Digestive system > Gut ... | reverse complement strand
TGCAGTGAAAGCAAAAGCGACGCAACTCTTGAACAGCTTAACACAAGATGACCTGCAGCACTGCTTTCAACAGTGGAAATTTCGCATGGAGCGGTGTAGGGATCGGGGAAGGGACTACATTGAAGGGGATAACATTTCGATTGTCTAACTTTTTTTCAATAAAGGGTTAGAGCATGAATCCGGTTTCTTTATTGCCACACCTCGTATATATGATATAAATGTAACATTTTACTAACCAAACACAAATATTTGAATTATAGCTGATACGGAACGACGCTGTCTGTGACGTTAACAAGATATTCCCCAATTTTGCGGAATCCAAAAATAAAGTTTCTTCTTCCCAGACACCTGGCCATGGACCCCGTTCTGAAAATGTACCAGTATAGTTCACATGCATACCGTAAGAGTCATTCAATGTCATCGTCTTTCTTCCTATGCCTAGGCTTTTGAAGTTTTTCCGCCAGTTCAGGTGTCCTGATTGAAGAATTTAGAATTTTCTCGCCTCTGTCACGCATCCTTCGCAATAGACATTATGATTCCTAAAAATATGATCTTGATAGTTGCGAAGAAAGGAAGTAGTAGGCAAAAATATCTGCTGGACTCAAAACCCGAGGCTACACAAAAACCAACACAATTTTAGTGTTACAACAAAGCATGTAGAGCAATGACACGCAACTCTTTTGTCTCAGATGCGGATTTAATCTTACGGCCTTAGCTGCTTGGGATCCTTTGGCACATTTACATCTACATGTTCAGAATTCGGTAGCAGAGTGATACCGGTATTGGCTGTCTGAAAGGAAGGGCAAAGGATGAAATATCGTACAAACGCATCTACAATTTCCTCAATGGGTTAATGGACTAACAGGCTAATAGCTTGTCAAATTACGTCCATTTAGCTAGTCTGTGGACCTCCCACTAGTCAAGTTATTATATTAGTCAAGTGTTCTGAATTCCCAATTATTCCGTAAGAATAATTACTGCCTTACGTCCGGAGTGCTTGTTATTGTGCGAGCGGTTTTATTTGGGATTAAAACATTTTGTATAAAAATTTCAAATCTTTTGTATTCTGCATGGCGGTGCACCATGAATAAAGGCTATTGTTGTTTCTATTTATTAACACGTACCGGTTATTTACTCGTATTATTGTTTAATTTACATAGGCAAAGTTTGTTAACAGACAATAATTAATGGCTAGAAGTTATGATTTTAGTTGTAGATGGCTGAAAGTTTAAACATTAGATGGGTTTATTATTTGAAAAATCGTTTCACTAAATTAAATTTTCTCTACTAGCGTTCACCTATAATTTTCTATATTAACATATTTTAATGAGTGATGAAATATACCACAACACGGTCTCCTAACTCTGAGGGGATTTAGGAATATATTGAATACGCGGTCATGGGTAGCACACGGTCGATGCTTTTCGAAATTGTGTGTTGGAAGACACGGGACTTTTCACTGTAGAGCAACTGTAGATGTAGAATATGTTACGGTGTGTTATACAAGTAGAAATTAAAGAGAATTTTTGATGAAAAACCTGTAGCCATACAGCAAATACATCGACATAGACACATAGGGAGATGATTTTTAGAAAAAAATCGTATAAATGTGTGGACAGTATTATGTGCATGTGGTTATGGATAGTGACTATTAATGGTTGTGGAAATTAAAGTGAAGTTTTGGGTTCCATAAAGTTCTTGACGAACTGACAGACTAAGAGGTTCTCTGGTCTAATGATGTAGGTAGGATAATTTAGAATGCTGAAATGCAAGGCACGCTACATCACTCCGGGACAGACATCACCTTGCCAATCTTATTTCGTTTAGGTTGATTCATTGCAAATTATGTAGCCGGAAAATTGTTTTACCAATACTCAAAGAAAAAACGTTTATGGGTTTAAGAGTCCTTGTACTGTCTGCAGTGGAATAATTGCTTCAGTGACAATAGACCGAGCCCTCTTAGTTGCTGTATTAATATTCTGTTATGCCCTGTTTTCTTCCCCCATTCATCATAGCTGTAGCACAAAGTGATTACATTATTGCTGCTGTACCCAACACGCAATATTACTGCAGGGTTCTCACGGCGCCTAGCGGCTGATTTGTAAAACACTGGCTGAGGGATCGCGTCATTCTCATTTAAGCAACCCACCCCTCCCCTCCCAAAACACATAAATGTTTGGGCAGAGTGAAGCATAAATCGAGGACTAGTAATTATTCTATAATTTATTTCCTCGTTACACTGTATTTTTTTTTCTCCTTTCAGACACCCAATCATTTTTGGTTTTATGGTGTATTGACCATATCGGCGAAGACAAAATTAAAAGTATAAATTTTCAGACTGGGACATAAATATAAAATTTATCGTAGAATTCTGTATTCCAAATCCTTGTGAATTTTATTACATATTCAAATTTATACACCGGCAAGGCTTACATTTTAATATTTTATAGAATTAATCAGAAAATTTCACGAGAGAATCCCTGTGGAACACATACGCGTAGACAGGAAGATAACATCAAGCGTTGGCTTATGGGAAGACATCTTTGAATGTGGGCTAGATTGTTGTGTCTGAAGATAGGTTCAAATAGAAGACTGGTGAAAATTTCAGAGGAAATTCTGAGTCTCATAGAAGGCTTTGAATTTCTTTACTTTAGGTATGAGGCTGATAGGATTGTGTTGCTTGGAACTTCTCCTGTTAACAGTTAATCGTACCATTTGCCGACAGACGGCACGTGTTACACCATTTCCAAACTTGGTTACTACCTGCGGATTTTTTATTTAGTCAAAATTTGATACGTTCATTAAGTCACAAAATTTAAAAGCTGGGACTTAGGCAAATGATGAACTCGTCACAGTAAATGGTATTTACAGGCAAAACATTTAGGAGATCGCATCGATTTTTTTTAAGTCTTACTATTCAAAATAGTCTTTGATGTTAAGAGCGAACCCTCAAAATTTTGTCTGAATTTAATATTCTGTTTCAAATCTATGCAAGATTGATGCAGGCATGTTTCCTACAGTCCTTTGCTTTCGCGAATTTTAAAGACGGTCATTTTGCTTTCGTTTTGTTAAATATTTATGAACAACATAAAAAAACGAAAGTGAGCATATGGAATGCTTTACTTCTTTTACATCTGATTTGGGGTTTATAAATATAGAGGTGAGTTTTAAGGAATGTTGTACAAAGCGAATATTTTGAAAATTTTAGGATAGATAGTGGAAATATATATATATATCATATGGGCTCATGTGGATAATGGGTTGTTGGGACAGGAATGCGAAATGGGTTTATGGACAGAAGGAAATGTAAAGTGAAGAGGCCTGCAGTTCTAGACTGAACACAAAAATCTATTTTTCTTGAAGAATATAACAGATGAGTGGGTATACTGTTGGTAATTAATGGACGGTCAAGTAAAATTATATCTCTTTAGAAGACTAAACTCATCGTTAGGGAATACGATATGAGCTGTGTATCGGGAGGGTTTCCTGTGCTATGTAGATACAAATTGTGCTGTAGGGAGAAGCCATTTAAAAATGCTTTATGAATACCTTATAAGAATGGGACGAGGAGATCACATTTGCATGGACAGAAGTAGCTTCGTCATTAAAATAGCATCAGACATGGAAAATACCACAGCTGTAAAATGTATATTCATTAAAAGTTTTAAACTAACTTCTGTGTTGTTTAATATTTTCTAGCACACTCATTTACGGTGATTACTTTTGGATCGTGGGGTGGGAGGGCTGGTACTTATTTCACCTAAAATTAGAAGCTACTTTCTTGTAAACTCGTTACGGATCGAAGTATTTCAGTGTGAAAAAGAGGCGTTTGTCTTTATAATTGTAAATTTAAATGAAAGTAATTAAAGATGATTTTCTTCTCTTTTACAGCCAATTTGGGATATAAAAAAGAAAATAACTGTCAATTTAAAAAAAACCCCAGCCTGCAATAATTAGCCACTTAATTACTTTCAAATCAACACTTGTCTATATAAAACAATAAGAGTATAAATTTCCAACCAAAGTTGCGCTTTTCACATAAATGTCAGTCAGATAAAAATTTGCCTTCCAAAAATCTCTCTACTTACCCACGCGTGCTACATATCCCGCCCATTAGTCCTCTTCGATTTGTTTTCCTCAACAATATTTGGTTAAAAAACAATCATAAATACCGTCAAACTGTGTTGCCAATGACAGACTACATTAAAATTTTGATAATAATTTATCTAATTTGATTTTTAATTTTGCTTATAACAGACGTTAATACCAGACTGAACACAACGAATCCCAAATAAAGTGTGTATACGCGCATTAATATATTTTAGGACATACGATAACTTAGACACTTTAGCACATTAGCATAAACAGCATTGAATCAAAGGATTTACTTTTACAGTTACAATAATAAATGTTGCGGTAATTTGGTGTTCATTTTCCTTCAGTCACGACACGAAGTTTTGTAATTTTTACACTTGGGTCAGGGACCTTTTCAGGCATTTAGAAATCTCCTGTGTCACATTGGAGGGAAAAAGATTTTGTTGTAGGCTACTTCTTATGCTTAGATACTGCCTAAAGTAATGCAATTTACATGCAAATTTTACTATTTGATTTCACGGTCGTACGCAGAATTGTTCTCTAGAAACTTGCGAATTTCAGTGTTTTGTAACACATTGATAGCTGTATGTTCGGCTTATTGTTGGCGTTAAATAGTATGTGAATATTCATAGAAAGAATTTACATGTGCTTCAGGTTTCTTTTAAATAGCATCTAACTCTTGTTTACTTTCACGGGTATTTTTAATGGAAAATCGGCATGATTTTTGGAGATGACATCCGACTTTTAACTACAAAAGTGTCACCACCGTATAGAGGGTTAAATAATAGTATAAATGTAACGTATTTTTATGTCTGTGTTCATGGCAATAGATCCAATTTTATATCCAAATTACACACAAATTATAGAAAGGAATTTGGAATATGTTAGGTAGGATAACAACCACGTTTTTTAAAAAACCACATTTCCTTTCAGCCTCACTGACACTGAATTATTTAGTTTTGTCTCTTTCTTTGCAATGACGTGTGTGATGTTTATTTTCGCTGTACTTAAATTTTTTAATTGACACAAAAATTGTCACCCCAAAATGTTACTTTGTTTGTATCATTTCCGGGAAAGGATGAATTAATTGGGGGAGTGTTATACCGGACTTAACTGTCGAATGACGTAAGCTACTTGTCATTGATGTGTCACGGACTACATTATTTATTATCCGTTAAGAAAGAAAGAAAGACAGGAAGAAAGAGAGGGAGAAAGAAAGGAAGAAAGAAAGAAAGGAAGAAAGAAAGTGATACAAAGCAAAGGGTTTTAAGTTAAACAAATCAAGAACTTTGAAGCGATCAATTTTGGATCAAACGCTGTGTTTTTTACAAAATATAAAGTGGGAAATTCTGGCTCAAAGATATACGGAAGTGTAATGTATGAATTTCCAGACTGTTGTTATCGTATTTCTAAGTAGGGTAAAAGGTAAAGGTAAAGCAGTTCTATTACAGGCCTGGACAGGCCCAGAGAGTTCTTAGGAAGTTAAGTTTCCCAGATTTCGTGACAAAGGCACAGGATGGTGGTAGGTTGTCAGTCTTACGCACCGGCCGCCTTTACCCTCAGGAAATACTCCTGGTACTCATTTCTGTTAGAGGCTGAGTCGACCCCAGGGCCATAGTGCGATAGGAAGGATTTTATGACACCAGCTGGGATCGAATCAGCGACCTTCCGATTTGTAGCACAGCACCTTAACCACTGTGCTACCGTGGTCCCCTTCTAAGTAGAGTAATGTCTTGATTCTTAAGTGAAAGGATTGAGTAAACCGCAGTGGAAGGCCAGTCCGAATCGCCTTTATTCTGAGGCACTTTTACGAACTTCATAATATAAATCTTCCGCAGATGATCTTGTGACACAAAGAAAGTTCTGCAGACGTATCATGGTTGTCCAAAATCACCCCTTATTAAGCGGCCAGAATCGTTGACTAATAAATATAACCATGACCTTCAATGGCCAGTGATTAATCACACGGGGCATACTTATTTCTTTTAACAGGCACTAGATAAACTACGTTTCAATAAGCAGTTATGGATCACAGTGATTATGTTATGTTATGTTCACAGGCCTCCTCTTTTCACCATTTTCAGTCTATTTGATAAGACTTATTAAAATGTTTGGTAAAAGAAATACCGATTTTGTTCACGATTTTGTGTTTTTCTATGTATATTGTGTTGTTCTATGTATTGTTTGTGTCGATTGTGTTGTTCTTTGTATTGTTTGTGTGTAAATGTGTACTGTAGTAGTGCCACCAGGTGTCAACCCAATTGCAGTTTAAAAAAAATATATCACATATCCTATCATCTCCGCATTGAGGAATTGAGTCTCTGGCATTTTCGCATTTATGTTTTTAACTTTACAATATACGGGTCTCTGCCACTGTTTCCTTCATCAATACACACTCATATAAATTATCTTCCATATTTTCTCATTCCAAGTTATATTTATTATGGCCGACAAACGTGCATGTATTTCTTTCATAGTAAAACTTCACCCTGAATTGGCCACGAAAGCCCTGAGGGGCAGTAGAGGAATATCTCTACTCTTTCTTTAACCTCGGCACTAAATGGAGTTGGTGGTCAAAACCACGTCTCAGTCGTTTTACCCCCTGGAAAGAGAACGGTACCCATTTTATAGGGGGCTGGGTGGGTCCCAGAGTCGGTCTGGACGGGTGCGGAAAATCTCGCCCCCTCCGGGATTCGTTCCCCGGACCGTCCAGCCCGTAGCGAGTAGCTATACCGACTGAGCTAACGTCCCCTTATCTTTCATAGTAATTCATTCATTTAGTAGTTTGTCTTACGACAGGTCCAAAGCCTCTTCCAAAGCGAGCTCTCCACACAGGGCGATCTAGAACTTCCTCCTTCAAATTAGAGTATCCTCTCCGTTCCTTAAGGTCATCCAGTAGCTTCCTACGTTTTCTTCCTCGTCTTCCTGTCACTTCTATCCCTCTTTTATCTTTCCTTTAATAACCTGTTGTAGAAGGCAGTTTCTAAGCAAAATGTGACCAATCCAGTTAGCCTTCTGTTTACTTATTTCATGTAGGATATTCCTCTGCTCCTTGACTCCAAGTAATACTTCTTCATTTCCCACATGATCGGCCCAACCAATCTTTTCCATCCTTCTCCAGTACCGCATTTCAAAACTTTCCAGGTTTTTCTGATCTACTGTCCGAAGCGTCCAAGTTTCAGCACCATATAAAGCTATGCTCCAAACGCAGCACTTCACTAGCTTCTTCCTCAGTTCTAAGTCCAATGTGCCAGTAAATAGAGCCCTATTCTTGTTGAATGCAACTTTAGCCATAAAGTCCTACATTTAATTCCACATGTACATTTTTCATCATTTGTTAAAATGCTACCCAAATATTTAAAAGATTCCACATTCTTTAGTTGTGTTTTGTCTATCATAATTTTTACTGGGAATGGTTGTCTTGAAATTCTCATTACTTTTGTTTTTCCCATAGTACAAGAGAGTAAATGCAGGTTCTAATTTTTGGAACATTATAGCCGTCACTTCCTTCACAATGCATCATTCTTTAAAATTATAGTTTAAAAATAATTGCCTTTCTTTTACTATGTCTTAATTTTTAACTTCAATGTTTCGTCTCAAATTTCTGCTTATAGCACCAGTTTGTTAGGTATATTAATTCTTTGAAAAGTGACAGGAGTGACAGGCTTAAGAAACAGTGGAAGAGCAGATGAAAGAAATAGCTTGGGTTAAGTGAAGGGCACTTTATTTTATGTTGGGGCGGGGGGGGGGGCGGGGAAATGGAGAGAAAGATCTTCACATTTTGGAGAGTTACTTACCTTCGCCAGCTCCTCGTAGCAGTTAGATTAGAACAGAAATGAAGGCTTTGAAGTCGTAAGAGGAAGTGGCTTGAAATTAGGGCCGAAATATTTTCATTAAATTATTAATGTTAAAAATACATATTTGGAAAAATTTTAATATGTGTAGAAATACGGAGAATAATTTTATGAGTGTAAAACTAGAGGGTTGCATGTGTAGCATGCAGTGGCAACTTGGAGCTTGGGAAGCACCTAAGCATTTGCCTGAAGGCGTAAAACAATTCCAAGGAAAACTTTGCCGAGAAAGCCAGATACATCCCGAATTCCAGCGAGCAGTCCGACAAACAACAGTATAAATTCCAACAAGTTCTTCTAGTAGAGGTCATGTTCATTTGGTAATACGTTACATTTTCATTGCAGAGCTTTGATGGTGTTATTAGAATTTAAAAAAAAAAAAAATTTTTTTAATAGCGTATGTCTGCCGACATGGCGTGCAAGTTTAGGTTCTTTGCTGTGGCAGCATCAGAGGGTTGGCGATGTGTTCCGATTTAGCTTGGTGTTAACGTACGAACTGTCCTCCAGAGTAATGCTTGGTTGTACTGAAATGCAAGGGAATGGAAATACAATGTGACAGTAAGTTTCTTACCATACTGTACTTCCCGATATTCGACATAACGCTGCTTTGTTTGATCTTTTCAAGGATTTCCCTGCTTGTCCTTCTGATAAACACAGATTTAAGATTATTATGACTATAGAGTAATGGTAGAATGATAAATAACAGGGAAAAACCGAAATGCTCGAAGAAAAATCTGTCACCGTGCTAATTTATACATGACAATTCTCACATAGACCGGCCCTGTACCGAAAATGGGCCCTCCCGCTGCAGCATCCTGAAGACCAGCAGCCTGAAACATGGAAATGCCTTTGTGAAGATTGACGTTTATCTAAACTGCATGTAAATTTCATTTGCGGCTTCATAGATAACAAATTTCTTTCCAGTGTAAAGACAAACTATTTGGTGTTGTACAGGGAAATGATCGCTGTTTCTTGCGAGAATGATATGAAACATACACACACACACATACACACACATACAGACACACACACACACATACAGACACAGACACACAGGACAGACACACACACACAGGACAGACACACACACACAGGACAGACACACACACACAGACACAGACACACACACACAGGACAGACACACACACACAGGACAGACACACACACACAGACACAGACACACACACACACACACACACACACACATAAGGTAAATCATTCCCATTACACGTCCGAGGTGCCCAGAGAGTTCCAGGAATTTAAGGTTCCTAAATTACGTGACAATGACCCAGGATGGTAGTAAGATTGTCAGTCTTACGCACCGGCCGTTTTACCCCCAGGAAATACTTCTGGTATGTATTTTTCTTAGAGGTTCAGTCGACCCCAGGGCCATAGTGCGATCGGAAGAATTATGTCAATGAAAAATTCCAATGAAATCATCTGGAATCAAACCAGCGTCCTTCCGACTTGGAGCACAGCACCTTAACCACTTTACTACCGCGGTCCCCAACACACACACACACACGTATATATATATATATATATATATATATATAATATGGAGGAAAAAATTGGATTTATATCTGGGGTTTCAGTGGTCACTTTTGGGTGCTGTGATTTCTTCATTCTACAAAGAATTTAGGAAAAAGTCAGTTATTATATTTTCAGTACGTACTGTACATTCCCATCATTAATATGGGGCCAGCAAGTTGCTCCGAAACGTTACTATCTTTGTACAGAATTACGCGGCGTCACTCGCCAGAAAACTGTATTCGTAATATTCACATCCCCTCAATATGAAGGAATAAGGCAGGGTTTTCGAAAATCTGGTAGTCATCTAAAATTCTACGCTCCAGAATGGTGACATGAAAGAAGGTCGATAATGAGGACCCAAAAATACGATGCGACATCTTACAAAATTTAGTCGACCAGGCTACCTGGCGTCCCGGATTTGTGCACCCCTTTTATGACGACATATGAAGGCTTCTAAACCTAAGTTAATTTAATTACTGCCGGTGAACATTTGCTTGCGCACTGCTGCTTACTGAAGAAAATTCTGCGAATTTTGATTTGCTAGTAACGTGAAAATTGTAGCTCTACTAACAGACCGTAAAGGAGATTTCTAGGATGCAAAAGCCGAGCACTCTGGTAGAAATGTGCCAAAATGAAACTGTTTTACTCAGAATATGGAGACAGTAAGCTTCTAAAAAATATACGTAAATTTCTACCAGACTGCACGACGTCACATCACACAATACAGAAATCTTCTTAGTCAGTGCCGTGAGAACCTTACGTTCGATTTCTTGACCCTCGAAGATGGGACCGATATATTGTCCCGAAACGTCGGTAAGAAATTAGCACTATACGCTGCGTAATACCTCGGAAGAGCACAGATCGCAGGCCTGAAGTCATTCTTACATATGGTAAATCAGAATATTCCTAAGCCTTTCTAATAATAGGCAATACAATAACATACCATACCATGAATTAGATGATGACAGGACAGTACAGTAGAGCGCAAGGTAATACAAACAACTCCATTGCTGGAAAGTTTGCTTATATTCTTGATGTGAAGTTTCAACAGATTTATAGAGTCTGGAGTCGGATTAAACAATTGAGCACCGTTAAAAAGTGCGAGAGAGGTTCAGAATGTAAAGAGAGCAGAAATAAAAATATCAGAATTAATATGTTTCGTAACAACTGCAGGTCTATCGAGTATCTTCTGTATATAAAGAGATAAAAAATCGGACTACATTTGGAGAATACATTGCGCTTCAGTGTACTGTGAAAAGATGTAGAGATACATAACTTATATATATAAGAGATTATGAGTGTAGAGTAATGGTGGAAGGATAAATAACTGTATGTATTCCAGGTTTGTAATATTTTGTAATAATTTGGTAACCAGATTCAAGGCGGAATGGCGTGTTGGAATGTGACCTTTTGTTTTAATAGACTCCCTGAAGATGGCAGTCCGGTACCGAAACATGTAGAAGTTAATACCTACCACAAATTGTGTTTTATTATTTGTATTTTACGGCCTTTACTGAGTGTATTTGTTGGTTGATATATCGAAAGTAACAAAATGAACGGTATTGGTAACACAAAACACATTAATTTATTATAACTTTCCAATAAATGCACAATACATATTTACAATATCTGTTTCTTAAACCACTCCTACGTGTTTCGATGTTCATACATCATCAGCAGGGAGTCTTTTATTATGCCCGGCAAAGTTACAAAATTAATAAAATGAATACCTTTATAAAAATGATGGTTACAAAAAATCATTAGATTGCCTACATTGTAATAGACTTCCTGAGGATGATGTATAAACATCGAAACATGCAGCAGTGCTTTAAGAAACAGATATTGTACATATATATTTGGTATCTGTTGGAAGAATGTAATGAAATTCTACAAATTACACGGTAAATACATCATGACGAAGCACACAAATTTTAATGTTATTACCTGAAGGAAAGGGATAACTTGGGAGAAATAAGCGTGGATTGAAAACTGCGGTAAAACTGATGTTAATGAAATAATAAGTGCAACCGCGATCTGGATTCACTTACCTCGGGACAGGGACTAGAGGGGCACTTTTTATCACGACATTAATACGTATTTAAAGGTCCGTTAAAAGCGGGAAGTTTTTTGACCATCTGAGGGACTGTTAGCGTCTTTTGGAGGTGACTGCAACTTTTGTGTGTGATGTCATTAATAAAAACTTATTTTTGAATTGGACTGTTTCCATCCCGTTGTGAACCTGTAACAAATTTATTAAATTGAACCGTCTTTACACAACATACAAATAACAGCTGCAAATCTACAACTGCTTAATTAAGCAACATGTTTCGGCCAATGTAAAGCATGGGATCCCATCGGTATAACGAACGAATGTACCTTAATTAACACCATATTTTGTAAGCCTGATGATGGTCGAACAAGGTCGAAACTTGTTGCTTAATTAGATAGTTGTAGATTTGCAACTGTTATTTGTATGTTGTGTAAAGACGATTAAATTTAATAAAAAAAAATTATTTGCTTTACTCTTTATTATAAATTAAGAAAATTGCAACACCGCTAGCATTTCAGGTACAGTTTTTAAAAGAGGAAGCTGCCAGCGACCTACATGTTATGAGTAGCTCCTTCGCGATCGAAACAAGTTAAATATAATATAATGACAAATATTTTCATGAAATTAAAGCAAATCCTTTATTTTTATTATTACACCGTGCATGTTGTCGAGTTACTCAATTATTACACCAACCACTGCACATATATAAAATTTAAACATTAAAAATGCTCCGATATGTTTCTGTCCGAAGATCTTCATCAGGGAGCTATATAATCCTTGCTAAAGTCACACTAGAAATAGTAACAGATTAATTTCATTTTACATGTTGGGTGTTGTGGCAGCATGCCGTGTTGTGTAATGTTATGTTGCGAAGAGTGCC
>Ga0123352_10014834_pt1 | contig 12411 bp, 11 predicted proteins | sample TergutLab28metaG_FD_89700 | JGI IMG/M metagenome (GOLD analysis project Ga0123352, IMG submission 89700) | Labiotermes labralis P1 segment gut microbial communities from Petit-Saut dam, French Guiana - Lab288 P1 | ecosystem: Host-associated > Arthropoda: Insects > Digestive system > Gut ... | reverse complement strand
TTTTAGGTAGAAACACCTCTCTATGTTCGGTGTTTCTTGTTATGCGCATATTATATCATATTTTCATGCTTTGACTCGACTTTAGAAAAAGAAGTACACTTTTTCTAAAGGTCTCGTTGCGCTATTTAGGTAGAAACACCTCTCTATGTTCGGTGTTTCTTGTTATGCGCATATTATATCATGCGCTCCTTAAGTTCTGAAGGAGCAGTAGCTGGGTCACAATTCATGTGTATAATAAAATCAACAGAATGGTTTTTCGAGAGATTTTCAAGTGCTGCAATAAGCTTAACTAAATCTTCAGATTCTAAACTGTCGACAATTTTCGTCAATCCGTCAACAAATATTTCCCTAATATCCGTGTTTTGCGACAATATTCCGCAAATGAAGCCTACAAACTCACCATACTTAGCAATCGGGAACTCGCCCGTTTCCACGAACCTGATATCATAGTGCAAGTCGTGAATATGTTTCTTATCTACCTCAAGAAACACAACATGGCCTTCCGTAACCTTTAAGGTTTCGTTAGCCATTTCAATCAAACGCTTTGTTTTGCCTTCACCTTTTTGCCCTGCGATAAATTTTACCATGTCGAATCTCCCCCTTAGAATGAGTTAAGAATAGTATAGCATATTTGATAATTATTACAAGCATGTTTTGTATTTTTCTTAAATATGTGTTAATATATTTTAAGCGTGTAAAATACTAAAATCCTCCCTATTCAAATTACTCTAGAGGTGTTATATATATGACTAACAAAACAAGCTACAACAACGACAGCATAACCGCACTAAAAGGAGCTGATCGAGTCCGAAAAAAACCTTCGGTCATCTTCGGCTCTGACGGTCTTTTGGGATGCCAGCATTCTATGTTTGAGATACTTTCAAATTCAATAGATGAAGCAAGAGAAGGCTTCGGCAGTGTAATCGAAGTAACGCGTTTCAAAGACTACTCCATACAAATCACCGATTACGGACGCGGTATACCTGTTGATTTTAACAATACAGAGCAGCGTTACAATTGGGAGCTTGTTTTTTGCGAGCTCTACGCTGGCGGCAAATATCTAAATAACGAAGGCGAAAACTATGAATACAGTCTTGGCTTAAATGGGCTTGGCCTCTGCTCCACCCAATACGCTTCTGAGTATATGGATGTGTCCATTATAAGGGACGGATATGAGTATTCACTCCATTTTGAGCATGGGGAAAATGTCGGTGGCATGACCAAGGAGCGCACTGATAAAACTCCAACCGGTAGCCGAATTAAATGGCGTCCTGACCTTGAGGTCTTTACTGATATAGCCATACCGCTTGAATACTACTTTGAAACGCTAAAGCGTCAAGCTATAGTAAACAGCGGACTTAAGTTCGTGCTCTATGATGAGTTTAGCGATAGTACGTTCGAGTTTTGCTACGAGGAAGGAATCAGAGACTATATTAAGGAACTTGTTTCAGGAGGCGGTAATAGCGTATCCGAGGAGGACTCTGACGAAAACGAAGATACGCCCGCCAGAGGCTTAATCATTACCGAACCGTGCTACTTAAAAGGTGACGGAGTCGGTCGTGACCGTGTGGACAAGCCCGATTATAAACTTAAATTTGAGCTTGTTTTTTGCTTTTCAAACGATGTGAATAAGCTTGAATATTATCATAACTCAAGCTTTTTGGAGTATGGAGGCTCGCCTGACCGTGCTGTTAAGTCCGCCTTTGTCTCTTCCATTGACAACTATATTAAGTCCGCCGGGCTCTATAAAAAAGATGAAAAAAGACTCACGTTTTCGGACATCGAGGACAGTTTAGTATTGATTACAAACTCTTTCTCGACAATAACCAGCTATGAAAATCAGACTAAAAAATCTATCAGCAATAAATTTATACAGGATTTTATGACGGATTTCCTCAAGAAAAATCTTGAGATTTATTTCATAGAAAACAAAGCGTATGCAGATAAAATTGCCGATCAAATACTAATAAACAAAAGAAGTCGTGAAAGTGCTGAAAAAACGCGCCTAAACCTTAAGAAAAAGCTTACCGGCACCCTTGATATCACTAATCGAGTTGAAAAATTCGTTGATTGCCGGAGCAAAGATGTATCTGAGCGCGAACTCTACATTGTCGAGGGTGATTCAGCTCTCGGCTCATGTAAAATGGGGCGTGACCCGAACTTTCAGGCCATTATTCCTGTTCGAGGCAAAATACTCAATTGTCTCAAAGCTGATTTTGATAAGATTTTTAAATCAGATATTATTACAGACTTAATTAAGGTGCTAGGCTGCGGCGTTGAGATTAAAACTAAGGGCGGTAAAGACAATACCTTTGATTTAGATGCACTTAGATGGAATAAAATTATAATCTGTACCGACGCAGATGTTGACGGCTTCCAGATTCGCACGCTTATACTGACCATGCTCTACAGGCTTACACCTTCTCTTATAGATAATCGTAAAGTCTTCATAGCGGAGTCGCCTCTTTATGAGATAACTGCCGGGAAGAATACATTTTTTGCTTATAGCGATAAGGAAAAGAATGATATTGTAGCCGCACAAAAAGGCTCGGTTAAAATTCAGCGTTCAAAGGGCCTTGGAGAAAACGATGCGGACATGATGTGGCTTACCACTATGAATCCTGAGACACGTAAGCTTATTTCTGTTCTGCCTGAAGATGTCGAAAAGACCAAGAAGGTCTTTGATATGCATTTAGGTAATGACATAAAATCAAGAAAGCTCAATATTGAAGAAAACGGACATAAATATATAGACTTAAGCGAGGTAATGTAATGCCCCCTGGAAAGAAATCCGGAACCATACCTAACCCACCCATTGAGCAGCATATAACAGAAACCCTTGAAAAAAATTACATGCCTTATACCATGAGCGTAATTGTTTCCAGGGCAATACCTGAAATAGACGGCTTTAAGCCATCGCATAGGAAACTCCTCTACACGATGTATAAAATGGGGCTGCTAAAAGGTGGCCGCATGAAGTCCAATGATGTGGTCGGTCAGACTATGCGGCTTAACCCTCATGGTGACGGGGCCATTTATGAGACAATGGTAAGGCTCACAAAAGGCTACGAAGCACTACTGCACCCGTTTGTTGACAGTAAAGGTAACTTCGGTAAATCCTATTCCCGAGATATGGCTTATGCCGCCAGTCGTTATACAGAAGTCAAACTCGACTCTATTTGTGAGGAAATATTTTTTGACATTGATAAAAACCCGGTTGATTTCATAGATAATTATAACGGGACTATGCAAGAGCCTACGCTTTTTCCTACCACCTTCCCAAATATTTTGGTGACTCCGAACCTCGGAATTGCGGTTGGCATGGCCTCTTCTATTTGCAGCTTTAATTTGAAAGAAGTCGTGGATGCTACTGTGGCTTATATGAAAAATCGTGATGCTGACTTGTTGGAGTTCCTCCCCGCCCCCGATTTCTCGACAGGCGGAGAGCTTATATACAACAAGACCGAGATGGAGAAAATATACGAAACAGGGCGTGGGAGCTTTAAACTTCGCGCCAAGTACACTTTTGATAAGAAAAATTCTTGTATCGAAATCACAGAAATACCCTATACTACAACAGCTGAGGCCATTATTGATAAAGTTATTACTCTGGTGAAAGCGGGCAAGCTACGTGAAATAAACGATATCCGAGATGAGACAGGCTTACACGGTCTAAAAATCACCATAGACGTAAAGCGAAACGTAAATACTGAACACTTGATGCAAAAGCTTTATAATATGACCAGCTTGAGCGATAGCTTTAGCTGCAACTTTAATTTGCTGATATATGGAAGACCGCAGACACTTGGCATAAAAGGCATATTGGATAATTGGCTTGTTTTCAGAAAGAGCTGTATAGTACGTCAAGTAGCATTCGACCTGGAGAAAAATAAAGAGAAGCTCCACCTTCTTATAGGACTTACTAAGATTTTGGTTGACATAGATAAGGCTATAGTAATCATAAGAAACACGGAAGAGGACTCTAAAGTTATTCCGAACTTAATGTCAGGCTTTGATATAGATAAATTACAGGCAGATTATATTGCAGAAATTAGGCTTAGAAACTTGAACAAAGAATATTTACTGGGCAGAATCAGCGAAAAAGAAAAGCTTGAGGAGCAGATTAGAGAACTTGAGGCCACACTTGAAAGCGATAAAAAAATCAGCCAAATAATAGTTACACAGCTTAAAGCAGTCAGTAAGAAGCATGGTAGGGACAGGCTTACAACGATTGTACCGGAAAGTGAAATTGAGCAAATATCGGAAGATAGTTTCATAGACGATTATGCTCTCAAGATTTTTCTAACACAGCAGAACTATTTCAAGAAAATTCCGCTTATTTCATTGCGTTCGGCAGGTGAGCAAAACATTAAAGAAGACGATTCAATCTTGCAGGAGATTGAAATTACTAACAAAAGCGACCTTTTGTTTTTCTCAAACAAGCATAATGTCTACAAAGCGAAAACTTACGAAATGCCTGACTCTAAGGCTTCGGCTTTAGGAGAGTTTTTGCCGAATCTCTTGGGGCTTGAAGAGGGAGAGCAAATTGTATTTGCTGCTGCAACCACCGACTATAAGGGCTATATTATATTCGCCTTTGAGAATGGTAAAATAGCCAAAGTCACTATGGAAAGCTATCAGACCAAGATGAATAGAAAGAAACTTCTAAATGCATATTCTGCAAAGTTTAAGCTTGTTTTTGCGGAGTATATACCGGAAGATGGCGACTATATAGCTATTAGAGACACTGACAAAGCATCTCTGTTCTCCTCATCCTTAATAGGCGCAAATCAAACTAAGAGTTCATCAGGCATTCAGGTCTATACGCTAAAGAAAAACAGTACCGTTAGCAAGATAATGCCCATAGATAAATTCGTCAGTCAAGATGCTGAATACTATAGGACGTCAAAAATACCGTCAACAGGGCATTTCTTGAGGGATGACGATAAGAGAGCTAATGGTATTTCTGGGCAAATGAAATTGTTTTAGTGCACAAAGATACATCGGTATGAGTCGATCTCAACCCTTGTTTCTCAAGGCATTACTTCCTTAGGTTCTGCTCATTGAAGGTGTAAAAGGATGAATTTAGAGAGCTAGATATGCTTGACTTATATTTTGATTGAATGAGTGTATTTCAAGTTACCCGGTGGTATTGAATTATGTGTTCTATGGTTTGGCAATGAACAAAATTTATATTTTCTTCACCAATATGGGGTGATGATATTGAAGTCAAGGGGGAATTATAATATATACAGAATACGTATCAATCAACGGAATTGAGCAGTTTTTCCTGCACGTTTCTAATGATAGCAATACTGTGGTGATTATGCTACACGGCGGTCCGGGGAGTCCAAATTCCTATGTTGCTTACTATCATCAACCCTATTTGAATTTTGCAAATGTTATATATTACGATCAGCGTGGGGCAGGCAAAACGCGTTTAAAAAACAAAACAACCCCTCAAAGCCTTACCTACGATATTCTAGTAGAAGATTTGAAGCAGACGATTCAATATGTTAAAGAAAAATATCAAACAAACCGAGTCTTTCTCGTTGGCCACTCGTGCGGGTCGTTATTAGGGACGCAGTATATTATCAAGCACCCTCATGATGTAGCTGGATATATCGGTTATGGTCAAATTGTTAATATTCTCGTACAAGAAAAAAGTTGGTGTGAACATATAAAAGATACAATTTTGAAGTCTGGCAATAAGAAGGATATCAAAAAGATAAATTCCGTGGATGCTAGCCTTCCCAACATTACCCGTGAAGAATATGTTAAAATAGTGCCTTTGATTAGTAGCTTAGACTATAAATATGGCTACAAAGTAGCTGACTGGATGAGGATTTACAGAAAAAGTCCTATTATGAGTTTTTTCAAAGATGGTCTAATTATGATGGATGCTGAAAAATTTAATCAAAACTTATTAGCCGAAATGTATGATTTTGATGTTCGCAGTATTAAGGAGTATCAAGTGCCGATTTACTATGTTTTGGGCAGACATGATGAATGGACTGCAAGTACAATAGCAGCTGAATATTTTGAAACAATTGAAGCTCCAAAGAAAGAGATTTATTGGATAGAAAATGCTGGGCATATGGTTGACATGGATAATCCATCTGCCTTTTTCAGCACAGTCATGGAAATTATCTCACAGTCATAGTTCTACTAATAAGCCAGACTGTGTAAAAACAAAATGCAAAAGGCAGAATGCACAAAATTTAATTCTTACAGTTCACATGAAACGCTCATAGGATATAATAGAATTATGACTTTTATATTTAATTGAAGAATTTAAAAATTCTATTGGTTCTGACAGGGCAAATACGATTTTAAAGATTGACTCCATTTGTGCAATATGCTATTTGGATTTTGTTTTTACACAGTCTCAAGCATTATTTACAGCCACTCATCCATGTAATAAAACTACAGCTTAATGTATTATTGTAGGGGCACACAGTTTGCGTACTTCTATCAGATAAAATTATAATTAAATTCAGGAACTTTTTTATTAATTGCTCGTCATTATAAATAAGATTAACATAATAATAAATATATCCACTAAAGGAGGTTTCAAAATGTTTACTGGTAAAATCAAAATCTTAATGTTTACAATGGTTTCTGTTATGGTTCTCACTTTGGCACTACCGGGTACAGTTTTTGCGCAAGCGGATGATACGCCAAGGGTGACTGTATCAGGTGCGGGTTCTGTCATGGCTGAGCCTGATATCGCTATGTTTAGCTTAGGCGTTTCTACTAGTAATTCAAGCGCGCAGGAAGCCATAAAAGAAAATAACGGTCTTATGAATCAGGTTATTGCTGCAATTAAAGCTTTTGGCATTGACGAGGGTGACATCAGCACAAGTCAATTTTCCATGCATCAGATGTTTCACCCTACTTGGGATAGGTTCCATATAATGGAAATGGGTGCGGAAAATGCTTATACTGTAACTAACAACATCACTATTACTGCCCGCGATTTAGACACCGTTGGTGATGTAATTGGTGTCGGTGTAGCTGCCGGTGCTAATATGACTGGAAGTGTTTGGTTTAGCGTGGAAGACTCTAGTGCTTTATACTATGAAGCCTTGGCACTCGCTATCGAAGATGCCGCTGCAAAAGCCCAGCTTATGTCTAGGGCTCTAAATACATCTGTTACAGGAATAATATCTGTTTCTGAAATAAGTGGATGGTCTTCTCCTGCACTTACCAGAGGCGTTGCACTCGACTCTGCAGCATGGAGAATGCACCAATCTGACTGGGGTGTACCTATCCACTCTAGGTATGTGGAAATAACGGCGAGAGTTGAAGTTGTATACTCTTTGGCGCAATAGGATTGGATAGATAAATATAAAATAGCAAGGCACGGCTGAAATATGGCCGTGCTTTTTTGCTTTTAAATAAGCTCTAATATCTTCTACTCAAAATTCTTGATATATCAAATATTTTTCTTGACCATCAGTGTTGAAAGTGATATAGTTGATATATCAAATAATTTGTCGGAGGGATACACTTTGAAAATTACAATTATAAATGCAAGTTTCAGAAAAAATGGGGCTACTGCAAAAATCCTAAATGAATTTGCGAACCAATTAAGGGTACATCCCGATACTGATATTGACTTTTTTCATTTATCTGACTTAAAAATAGAATTTTGCAACGGCTGTTGCAACTGTTATAAGGCAGGAGCTTGCTTTTTAGAAGACGATGCCGAAATGCTATCACAGGCAATATCTGAATCAGATGGATTGATTATTGGAACTCCCTGTTATGCAAGCAATGTATCAGGCCAGCTCAAAACTTTTATTGATAGGGGGCATTTTGTAATTGAACAACTACTAAAGGACAAGCATGCTATTGGCATTGTGACATATGAAAATGCTGGTGCTAACGCAGTATATAAAGCATTGAAGGCTTTGTTTGTCTTTTCGGGCGCAAAAACTACTGATAAATTAGTTTTTAAAATACCGTTTGATTCAGACCCAATTACAAATAAAAGAATGAAAGATCAAATAATAAAGAAAGCAAGTAAATTACATTATTCTATTAAAAATAAAAAAACATCACTTATCAGTAGAATTACGCATTTTTTTGTGCTAAACTTTGGTGTAAAGCCTTTTGTATTAAATAAAGGGCAAGCATATCAAGGTGTATTACAACACTGGAAGGAACGAGGGGTTTCGCATAAATCAGTTTGATTTACATTCTTCTTTAGGGTTTTTGTTAGTTAATACAGCGTTTCAGGCAAAGCAAAACCTAACAACTTTATTTCAAAAAGAGGGATTTGAAACGACTATAGACCAATTTGTTGTTATGGGCGCTCTGATGGGTCAAAATGGGATTACCCAAAAGCAAATATGTCAGATTTGCTGTAAAAATGATTCAAATTTAACTCGCATTTTAAATGGAATGGAAAGCAAAGGGCTAATTTATCGCCAAAAAGGCAAGGATGCACGAAGCAGAAATGTCTACATAAGTGATAAAGGGCAAGTCTTATATATCGCCTTAGCTCCTATAGCTGAAAGATATATGAATCAGGCCTTAGGTGATTTATCAGATGAAGAGAGAGGTGTTCTAGCTAAGATATTGCTCCATATTCGTGATAAAATATAAAGTCTATAAGCAAAAGCCGCCCTAGACTATCTAGTGCGGTTTTTTAACCTTTTAAATAGTCGTTAGTTAGTTGTAGAGCGCACACTTGATCATCCCGTTTTTTATATTATTACGGGTGCGGCAAGCGGTGCCCTACAATATTTTTTATCTTCGTTCAGGATTATCAGAGCGACCTAAAAGATAGTCGGTGCTTACGTTATAGAAATCAGCTAATAGCTCTATTTTATCATAGCCAGGCTTTATTTTACCATACTCAATCTTTTGATAATATTGCTCAACACAACCTATAGCTTCAGCAACATTAGCTTGTGTTACATCTTTAGCTTTTCTTAACTCTTTTAATCTTTCTGTAAAGGTAGGCATAAAATAAACACCTCAAAATTTAAAATAGTCATTGATACACCAAATAAGGTGTTTTCGGTTTGAATAGCACCTATAAAACATAATATACCATGATTTTATTCAAACTTCAACGCAAACAATCCCAGTATAATCAATGCTTTCAAGGCTATTAACCCAGTTAAAATCAAGGAAAAACAGGTTCGCTAGATTCGTACTAGCGACAACAAAAACCGTTAAAATTTCTCAGTTTCAAAAGCCAAAAAGCACTCACTTGACATGAATTTTATGTAGTGGGTGCTTTTTGTGCTTGAAAATTGTTTCCGTATAAAATTAAATTACTGGCACTAAATCGCCGTTCCATCAAAATAAATGGACGGCATTTTTGTATATAAAATTCCACACTTCGGGACAACTTGCCCCGAAGTTGAAGGGAGGAATCAATCTATATCACTTGGGCTTGGTTGAAAAATCAAGCCTTTTTTTAATGCCATCAAATAGAAAAGGAGGCAGTATCGTATGGCAGATGATGTAAAAAAGCCGCAGGACGAAAAACCTACAACGGAAAATAAACCGCCTGCAACCGAAACGCCAACTAATGAAAAACCCACGCCGGCTAACGATGAGGTAAAATCCGAAAAACCAAAAGAAGAAAAACCCCCGGAAACCCCAAAACGGCAAGGCAAACCGCCTAACCCAAACAAGGCGCAAAGTGCAGACAACCCGGACAAAGGCTCAAAAACTGAACCTAAGCCAAAGCCCGAACCCAAGCCCAAAGCCGCAAAAGAAAAATCCGGCGCAAGTGCAGGCGGTAAGAAAAAAGCCGCAAACGCAGAAAAACCAAATACAGTAAACCCGGCAACCACTGCAAAGTCTGAACCCGAAACACCACCCCCACCACCCGAACCAACAGCCGCCCCACGCACAGGCGAGCAGGAGCAGATTGTATATATCAATCTATCCGAACTCCACCCATTCAAAGACCACCCTTTCCAAGTCAAGCAAGATACGGAAATGGCAGCAATGGTGGAAAGTGTTAAGGACAAAGGCGTGACCCAACCTGCAATAGTTCGCCCTCGTGAGGACGGCGGCTATGAATTAGTGTCCGGCCACCGCCGCCACTTGGCAAGTGAATTATCCAATTTCACAAATATGCCCTGTATCGTCCGCAACCTAACAGACGAGCAAGCCATAACGCAAATGGTAGAAGACAACACAAACCAACGTGACAGTATTCTACCAAGCGAACGAGGCGCAGCCCTAAAAATGCAACTTGAAGCCATTAAGCGGCAAGGTGCAAGGGACGACAACGGCACTAAAGGGCAACGCTCCAATGAAATTGTGGCAGACCGCAACTGTATGACGGTTAAGCAGGTGCAACGATATATCAAGCTAACCGAACTTGTACCCGACCTGTCAAAAATGGTAGACGAGAAGAAAATAGCATTTACCCCGGCTGTAAATCTTGCTTTTATCAAACCTAAAAACCAAGAGTATATTGCGGTAGCAATAGAGGGCAATCAATCTTCGCCGTCACTATCGCAAGCACAGCGTTTAAGGGAGTTTGATGAAAAAGGTAATCTTAACCCCGACATGATAGACGGAATTTTAATGGAAGAAAAAAAGGAGGTAGACAAGGTGATATTATCAAGCAAAGAACTTTCTCAATATCTCGGCAACGACAAAACCCCACGCCAAATGAAAGACACTATCCTAAAACTGCTTGAGGAGCATAAGGCGAAAAATCCGCCGGAACTTGGCAAGGACAAGCAAGTCAAACCGCCGGAGCGGTAAGCCGTTCTTACATTACATGTGATGCAACTTCGGGTCAACATGGCTCGAAGTCATAAAGCGGCAATATTACACACAACATTTATATAATTTTGCAGGGTCGGATTTTTATAATCCGGCCTTTTTTTATTTCCACCAATTTTATAACAAAACAGGAGGCGTTGCCCTATGTACCATAAACACGGAAGCGGTAAGCGCATATATAACAAGTTTGAGCATTGGAGTGTTGAGGATTGCGACTGCAAACATTGCCAACACTACGCAGGAAAAGGCAAACCATGCCCACTTGAAAAATGCTGTATCGAAGATATACGGCAGGAGGCCATTAGGCGTGAAGCCGATGCACATCAAACACAAGCAACACTCTTTTGATTTTTGTACTTGACCTTGCTCTTAGTTTTTTATTTTTTGGTTCTAAAGATTTTATATTCCCCGTCGCCGCATATCTCGAAGCATAAACGGTAAAAGCAGTCAAGGGCGCGAAGCGTTCATTTTACCCTTGATTGCTTTTATCGTTTATGCTTTTCTGCGGTGGGCGATGGGGTGAATATATATTCTTTTGAGCCGCTCCGCCCATGAATGGGCGGCGGGGGCGGGTTGAGATTTTTTCTCAGTAACTTAGCACGACAAAATATATGACCGAAACGGAGGGCTGTGTATTGGAAAAACATTTAAGGACGAAAGCCTATGATTGAAGCCTATGTAACAAACCTAGGTAAATACAACGAGGGGCATTTGCAAGGCGAATATCTAAAATTACCTGCAACTACCGAAGATGTGCAAGCGTTATTATCTCGCATAGGCGTTGACGGCGTTATGTATGAAGAAACATTTATAACCGACTATGAAACCAATATCGCCGGGCTTTATGGCAACTTAGGCGAATACGAAAGTATTAACGAACTGAACTACCTTGCTACCCTGCTTGAAGATATGGACAAATGGGATTTGGAAAAATTCGAGGCGGCGGCAGTCTTGGGAGAACATACTGGCAGTGTTAAGGATTTAATCAACCTTACACAAAATTTAGAATGCTACGAATTTTACCCCGGCGTTGATGATTATGACGATTTAGGCCGCTATCTAATAGATGACCTCGGCTTTGAGGATATTCCCGAACGCTTGCAAGATTATTTTGATTACAGCAGTTATGCGGAAGCCTATGTTTGTAACGAGGGCGGCGAATTTATCCATGATGGTTTTGTGTTTAGCAATAGCGTTGATTTTATGGAGCATTACAAAGGCCGGGACGATTTGCCAGACGAGCATAAAATCTTCGCATATCCCAAGCCGGAAAAATCCATAAAACAAGCACTTGCCAATTACAAACAAATGATAGACGAAAAACCGCAAACTACCCCGGAGCGGCCTTTGGCAATCGAGAGCCGCCCCACACATGATAGCCGCTAAACGACTTCGGGACATTTTGCCCCGAAGTCCACCCCAAATATAAGCCGCCATTTTTGGCACGAAAGGAGGAATTTTTTGCAGGAAGATGTTGAACGCCAAACGGTAGCACTTGTTATGTCTGCCGTAAGACTGACCGAACGAGAATTGAGCAAGGCATTATCGGCGTTCGTTGACAAACTTCAAAAAGGGTATTCAGAAAATCAGACCCCACATGGTAAGCAGTCCGTTAAAAAGCTAATGAACCACAATGTTGCTACA